>JAEEGH010000410.1_pt1 | contig 191289 bp, 157 predicted proteins | sample 9134181 | NCBI WGS metagenome assembly JAEEGH01 (sample SAMN16246544, study PRJNA631951) | gut metagenome | biome: gut microbiome; feature: rumen; material: DP-attached | host: Bos | place: Iran: Karaj | collected 2018-10 | reverse complement strand
CCGCTGGTATATATAATCAATGGTTACAGGGAAGCGGTTTATGGAAAGGTTTGGTTCTTTGAACACGGCTGGTACACGCTTTATTTCTGGGCTGTTGCGGCGCTTCTCATGCTCGCGGGAACGGCGATCTTTAAGAAACTGAGAATTCACTTCTCTGATGTGCTGTGATAGGCGTTTGATGCTTTTGATGATAATTACTGATGTGAATATCAATGAATTTTACATACGGAAGCATCTTTGATTTTTTGAATATATTAAGGTTTTAATCTGAGATAATTATATGGCTGAGAATGAAATTGCCATCCGGCTCACGGATGTTAGAAAAGTATATAAGCTTTATAAAAAGCCCAAGGACAGGCTCTTTGACGCTTTCGGATTCCTGCGGGGAAAGAGAAAGCCCGGGATCAATGAGGCCTTAAAGGGCGTGAATCTCGAGATCAAAAGAGGGGAGACCGTCGGAATAATAGGAACCAACGGTTCGGGTAAGTCCACCATACTCAAGATCATCACCGGTGTTCTTTTCCAGACCTCCGGCGAGGTTGAGATAAACGGACGTATTTCTGCTCTTCTTGAGCTTGGCGCGGGCTTCAACATGGAATACACCGGAGTTGAAAACGTCTATCTCAACGCGACGATGATGGGCTTTTCCGATGAGGAGATCGAGAAAAAACTTCCGGAGATACTTGAATTTGCGGATATCGGGGATTATGTATATCAGCCCGTAAAGACTTACTCCAGCGGTATGTTTGTCCGTCTGGCCTTTGCCGTAGCCATCAACATCGATCCCGAGATCCTCATCGTGGATGAGGCCCTCAGCGTGGGCGACGTGTTTTTCCAGGCAAAGTGCTACCGGAAGTTTGAGGAGTTCAAGGCCCAGGGCAGGACCATCCTCTTTGTCAGCCATGACCTGAGCAACATCAGCAAATATTGCGACCGCGTGTATCTGCTGAACAAGGGCGTGATGCTGGGGGAAGGCACGCCGAAAAAGATGATCGACGCCTACAAGAAGGTGCTGGTGGGTCAGTACGACGGCGTGGAACAGGAAATGAGTGAGGACGGCACCGATGTGAAGGCCCTGGAGTACGGGGACGGAAGGGCTGTCATCAGCGACTGCTTTATCACCGACGAGAACGGGGTTCGCACCACCTCCGTTATCAAGGGGTCGGAATTTACGGTGCATATGCAGGTGGAGTTGAAGGAAGACCTGCCGGAGCCTATTTTTGCCAGCTCCTTCAAGAATGTGAAGGGCGTGGAGATCACGGGCACCAACACAATGCTGGAGAAGGCTTTCCTGCGTCCCGGCAAAAAAGGGGAAGTGCTGGAGATCACCTTTACCCAGCGCATGACATTGCAGGGCGGCGAGTATCTGGTCTCCCTGGGATGCACAGGCTACGAGCGGGATGATTTTGTGGTGTACCACAGGCTCTACGACGTGATGCGGGTCACCGTGGTTTCCGATAAGGACACGGTGGGCTACTACGATATGGAAACTAGGATTGAGGTTCACGAGGTTCATGAAGGAAGAGAAGATCGGACAGATCATACTTAATCTGGATCATTATCCGGGGGAGGATCTCTACTCCGACGGCGAGGTGGAGCAGGAGATGCTTTCCGTGGTGCAGGATCGCCCCGACGGCACCTATCAGGATGCCATTGAGGCCCATTGCAACTGGCCCTTCCTCTACCATTTGTCTCACTTGAGAGAAAATATCGTCCGCTGGGTTCCCATGCAGGGTACGGAAAAATGCCTGGAAGTGGGCAGCGGCTGCGGAGCCATCACCGGCGCTCTGTCGGAGATGGGCGGGCAGGTGGACTGCGTGGATCTGTCCTTACGCCGCAGCAGGATCAATGCCTATCGTCACTGCTATGCCGACAATGTGCGGATCCATGTGGGAAATTTCCAGGTGGTGGAAGAGGAGCTTCCCGCTGACTACGACTATATTTTTCTCATCGGGGCCTTTGAGTACGGCGGCCTCTACATCGGCGGCGAGAATCCTTACAGGGATTTCCTGGAGATCCTGAAAAAGCATCTGGCCCCCGGGGGACGGATCATCATCGCAATCGAGAACAAGACCGGCATGAAGTACTGGGCAGGCTGCAGAGAGGACCACAACGGGGAATTTTTCTCCGGACTGGAGGACTATCCTGGAGGCGGTCCCGCCAGAACCTTTACCGCCAGAGAACTGCGGCAGCTGGCCAGATCCGCGGGATTTGGAGAGGACAAATGCGAGATCCTCTACCCCTATCCCGATTACAAATTCATGCACACCCTCTTTTCCGACAGACGGCTGCCGGAGGTGGGAGAGTGCAAGACCAATCTGTGCAATTACGATCGCGACAGATGGGAGATCTTTGACGAGAAGCTGGTGTACGACATGGTGATCAGGGACGGGAATTTCCCCTTTTTCTCCAACTCCTACATCTGCGTCCTGGGAGAACCCATCGATCTGCGCTACATGCGTTTTTCCAACGATCGTAAGGCTGCTTACCGGATCTCTACCGAGATCACCGGGAAGGAAGTGATCAAGCGGGCGCTGACGAAGGAAGCATGGGAGCATCTGCGGATCATGCACGAAAACGAGGAGCGGCTGCAGAAGCGTTATGAGGGCAGTACCCTGGAGATCGTGGTGAGTGCCACCAGAGGAAGGGACAGCCTGGTCTATCCTCTGATCCGGGGGCATATCAGCCTGGAGAAGGTGCTGGACGATTATCTTTCGGACAAGCGGTTCCGGGAGTTCCGGGAGCTCTTCGCGGAGTACGCGGAACGCATCGATTACGGAAGAGAAGCCGGGATCAGTGACCTGGATCTGGTCTTTTCCAATGTGCTGGTGCCGAAGGAGAATCCTTTCGGTCCCTGGAAGATCATCGACTGTGAGTGGACCACGGAGCGGCAGACGGGCCCCGGAGAGATCGCGTACCGGGCGCTGTACTGTTACCTCCTGGAGGATGAGAGCAGAAAGACCTGCGATCCGGAAAAACTCCTGGATCAGATCGGCGTAACGCCGGAGATGGCGGCAGCCTACCGTTCTGCGGAGATGGAGTTCCAGAAGAGTGTGACGGGGGGCTATGCGGCCCTGGGAGAAATGCGGGAGAGCATCGGCAATCCCGTGCGTCGGCTTTCGGAGATGCAGCGCGGACTGGATGTGAAATCCGGCCCCAATGCGAGACTGCAGATCTATGAGGATCCGGGAACCGGCTATTCCGAGGAGGAGTCCTATTTCCCCGACGGAGAGATGGGAGACATCCCCAACAGTAAGACCTATCATATCCGGCCCAAGGAAGGCTGCCGGAATCTGCGGATCGACCCTTGCAGCAAGCCCTGCCTGGTGAAGGTGGAGCGGCTACTGCGGGGCGGCAAACCGGTGAATACCGCAAAGCTTCTGACCAACGGCAAGTCCCTGGGAGGAGGAGCGTATCTCTTTACCACCTCCGATCCCCAGATCGAGCTTCGGTCCTCGAAGATAAAGCCCGTGATGGACGACGAGGTGGAGATCACCCTGATCGTATCCGGTATTTCGGGCAAGATCGCCGGAAGGATCTGATATTATGACAGAGGGAAAACAGGAAAAATCCCATATTGGGGAAGCGGATCGCTACCGTCTCGAAATCTTCGGGCAGGTGCATCCCTATTTTCCCTGGCGAATGCAAAGAATGAGCGAGCGGGCGGAGGAAGCCGAAAGGCATCCTGCGTACCGTTCGCTTTTTGTGCTTTCTCTGCGGGCAGGAGAGGCGGACAGTGACGGTGCTGCGTCTGTGGTTTCTGACATCGCTGTCAGATTGTCGGGGCGAAGTGAAGACTACGTGGCACTGACCGCTGCTTGCGGTGAGGTGTCTTCCGACTTGGATTCCGTTGTCGGTCGGTTTTTGGAAGCACACCCGGAAGGGGCGCTGCTTTACGGGGACGAGGACTGTTATGATGCTGCTGCGGAAGTGCCCTGTGAGGAAGCCCGGTACCATTCTCCCTGGCTGAAAGGGGCGTATTCTCCGGAGCAGCTGCTTGGCTGCATGTACTTCGGCAGCATGGTGATCTTCCGAAAGGACCTGCTGCTGCAGGTGCTGGAGAAGGAGGCGGCGGGAAGCGGTTGCGCGTCGGATCCTCTGCTGCGGTTGTATGAACTGACCCTGGAGGCGGAGAGCTTGCTGATGGCTGCCGGGAAGACGGAAGAAATCCTCCACATTCCCGAAGTACTGTTTCACAGAAATGCCCCCATGGACGAAGCGGCAGATCTGTGGATGCCCTGCAGCGGACAGGAGAGCGGCAATCTGCGGAACCGGATCCTGCAGGCGAGAGGCCTGGCGGCTCATGTGGAGACAAAGGAAGAATGCGGCTTCCCTGAAGAGGTGGGTGCCACCTGTCAGGTGCTTTACGATACCCCCGGGGATCCTCTGATCTCTGTGGTACTTTTGTCCAAGGATCACCCCGAAGTGCTGGAGGTATGCCTTCGGAGCTTTACGGAGCGGACAGAATATCCTCATACGGAATTTATCGTTGCGGATAATGGCAGCAGTCCCGAGAACCAAAAGGAATATACAGCCATGTCGGAGCGCTACGGCTTCCGGTATCTGGTGCATCCCTCGGAATTTAATTTTTCCGCCATGTGCAACCTGGGCTACCGGGAGGCAAAGGGAGATCTGATCCTGTTCCTGAACGACGATGTGGAGATCCTGCAGCCCGACTGGCTGCAGAAGATGGCGGGGCTGGCCCTGCAGCCCGGTGTGGGCGCCGTGGGAGCGCGCCTTCACTATGCTCATTCGGAACTGATCCAGCATGTGGGAGTCACCATGCTGAAGAACGGCCCTTCCCACAAACTCACCGGATTTTCCGACGGAAGTGTCATTTACCACGGTGTGAACCGCCTGAACAGAGAGGTGCTTTCCGTGACGGCGGCATGCCTTCTGGTGGAGCGGAAAAAACTGGAGGCAGCGGGTAAGGCGTCCTGCGGCTCCTTCCCCTTTGATGAATCCCTGAAGGTGGCTTACAATGATGTGGAGCTGTGCTTCCGGCTGGCCCGGGCGGGCTACCGCAACGTACAATGCAATGAGGCGCTGCTGGACCACTACGAGTCCCTCACCAGAGGGTCCGACGCGGGCAATGCGGAAAAATGGGAGCGGCTCTACGGGGAGCGGAAGGTGCTTTTCGCCCTCTATCCCGAGTACGAGGGACAGGACCCCTACTATCATCCCGACCTCATCGACAACGCCCTGGGGTATGAGATCAATTACAAATTCCCCTGGACGGATAAGGAAATGACGGCGGAGCTCCTGATGGGGGAGGCCGGGAAGAACGGAAAGCTGAAAGCAGGTCCTCTGCGGATCCGCATTGACGAAGCGGTGTTTGATCCCGCACCCTATCCGGGGGCACCGAATACCTGCGTGGTCCGGGGTTGGGTCCTGCCCCTGGCAGCTATGGGCGGCAAGGCGGGGAAGGCCTTTGGCACCCTGTTCCCTGCAGGAAAAACCGAAACGGTCCTCACTGCAAAGCGGATCGTTACCCTGACGGCGGCGGACGAGAAACAGGTCAGCGCTGAGGCGACGCCCATGTACCGCAGTGATCTGGAGGCTGCTTTTCCGGGATGTCCCATGGCGGGACTGGCGGGATTTTTCCTGCGACTGCCTGCGGGAGCGCTGCAGAAGGGCACCCATCGCATCAGTCTGAGATTGCAGACGGATGACGCCGCCACGGCGGATACGGATACGAAAGAAACGCTGTCGCTGTAACGGACAGCGGGAGGAAAAACATGGATTACGAGAAAGAATATCTCCGGGAAAAACAGAAGAATACGGCGCTGCAGTGTCAGCTGGCGGAGAGCCGGGCGGAGACGGAGCGGATGAAGGAGGAGCTGAAAAAGACCAAGAGCACCCTGTCCTGGAAGGTGACGCGGCCTTTTCGCGGCGCCTGCAAGATCACTGCAAAAACCTTCAAGCGCATCAAGAACCTGGGAGGCCCCAGGGGCTTTGCCATTAAGGCCCGCCAGAAAATGACGGACGCAAGGCTGCGGGGCATGCACGGAAAAAAGAGCTTTCCCGATGAGGCAAGGCGGGCGCAGGAAGCGGCTGCGGTATTCCCCGAGGATCTGGTGATCTCCATTCTGGTGCCTCTCTATAACACTCCGCAGAAATTCCTGCAGGATATGGTGGAATCGGTGAAGACCCAGACCTGCGGTCACTGGCAGCTGTGCCTGGCGGACGGCTCTGACGATGCTCATACATACGTGGGAGAATACTGTAAGGCGGAGGCGTCTGCGGATCCCAGGATCCTGTACCGGAAGCTGGAGCGGAACCTGCAGATCTCCGGCAATACCAATCAGTGCCTGGAGATGGCCACCGGCAACTACATCGGTCTCCTGGACCATGACGATCTGCTGCATCCCAGCGTGATCTACGAGTATTGCAAGGCCATCACGGAGCAGGGCGCGGACTATATCTACTGCGACGAGAGCACCTTCAGCGGGGACGATATCGACAATTTCATCACTCTGCATTTTAAGCCGGATTTTGCCATTGACAATCTCCGGGCCAATAACTACATCTGCCACTTCAGCGTCTTCAAGCGTTCTCTCCTGGAGGGAACGGAGCTGTTCCGCTCGAAGTACGACGGCAGCCAGGACCACGACATGATCCTGCGGCTCACTGCCCTGGCACAGAAGGTGGTGCACGTGCCCCGTATCATGTACTACTGGCGTTCTCATGAGGCCAGTGTGGCATCCGACATCTCCGCCAAGCCCTATGCCATCGAGGCAGCCAGAGGAGCCGTCAGCGACGCCCTGGAAAAGGCAGGTTTCCATGATTTCGAGCTGGAGAGCACCAGAGCCTTTGAGACCATTTTCCGGATCAAATACGCTCTGGAGCGGGAGGCGAAGATCTCCATCCTCATCCCCAACTGCAACCATGAGAAGGATCTGCGCCGCTGCATTAATTCCATTTTGCAGCGCTCCACCTATGAAAATTTCGAGATCCTGGTGATCGAGAACAACTCCACCGAGGACAGCATTTTTGCTTACTACAAGGAACTGGAGAGTGAGCCGAAGGTACGGGTTCTGAATTACAAATGGGACTTCAACTACTCCGCGGTGAACAATTTCGGTGCGAAGGAAGCCACCGGCGAGTACCTGCTGCTGCTGAACAACGACACCGAGGTCATCGCTCTGAACTGGATGGAGGAACTGCTGATGTTTGCCCAGCGCCCGGATGTGGGTGCCGTGGGAGCGAAACTCTACTATCCCGACCATTCCATCCAGCATGCCGGCATCGTCCTGGGACTGGGAGCACACCGCACCGCAGGCCATGTGTTCTACCGCTTTGACGGGGAGAACCTGGGCTACATGGGCAAGCTCTGGTACCAGCAGAACATGTCCGCCGTCACCGGTGCCTGCCTCATGGTGAAGAAGAGCCTCTACGACGAGCTGGGAGGCCTGGACGAGGACTTCCGCATCGCTCTGAATGACGTAGACTTTTGTCTGCGACTGCGGCAGAAGGGCCTTCTCAACATCTTCAATCCCTACTGCGAGCTGTACCATTACGAGTCCGCTTCCCGGGGCTCCGACGTGGACGGGAAAAATGCGGCAAAGATGCAGCGCTACGAGGAGGAATGCAAACTGTTCCGGGAGCGCTGGAAGGAAGTGCTGGAGGCGGGAGATCCCTATTACAACCCCAATCTTACCCTGGACCGGAGCGACTGCTCCCTGGGGGTAAGGGATTAATACTCGCCCGGTTTGGCATTTTGTGCTAAAATGGTTTCGTATTTGATTTTGTATTGATAACGGCATTTGCCGAGGAAAAGGAGAGTGTGTATGAGCTATCAGGAGGAATACAAACGCTGGTTGGAGGATCCTTATTTTGACGAGGATACCAAAAAAGAGCTGAAGGCCATTTCCGGCGACGAGAAGGAGATCGAGGACCGCTTCTACAGAGAGCTGGAGTTCGGTACCGGCGGTCTGCGCGGCGTCATCGGCGCAGGCACCAACCGCATGAACATTTACACCGTTCGTAAGGCAACCCAGGGTCTGGCAAACTACATCCTGAAGAAGGGAACCCAGGCAAAGGGCGTGGCCATTTCCATGGACAACCGCCGCATGTCTCCCGAATTTTCCAGAGAGACAGCGCTGTGTCTGGCAGCCAACGGCATCAAGGCATACATCTTTGAGTCCCTGCGTCCCACTCCCGAGCTTTCCTTTGCGCTCAGAGAGCTGGGCTGCACCGCAGGCGTCATGGTGACCGCCAGCCACAACCCTCCGGAGTACAACGGATATAAGGTTTACTGGGAGGACGGCGCTCAGATCACCGCTCCCATCGATCATGATGTCATCGCTGAGGTCAGAGCCATCAAGGATTTCGCCGAAGTAAAGACCATGGATCAGGCAGCAGCCGAGGCAGCAGGCCTCTACCAGGTCATCGGCGCAGAGATCGATGACAAGTACATGGAAGCACTGAAGAAGCAGATCATCCATCCCGATGTCATCGCCGAGATGGCAGGAGATCTGAAGATCGTCTACACTCCTCTGTGCGGAACCGGTAACAAGCCCGTACAGCGGATCCTTTCCGAACTGGGCTACAAGAATGTGTATGTGGTTCCCGAGCAGCAGGGTCCCGACCCCGAGTTCACCACCCTGGAGTATCCGAACCCCGAGGATCCCAAGGCATTCACCTACGCCCTGAAGCTGGCAAAGGAGAAGGATGCGGACATCGTCCTGGCAACGGATCCCGATGCGGATCGTTTGGGCGTTTATGCAAAGGACACCGCCACCGGCGAGTATGTGGCCTTCACCGGTAACATGTCCGGCATGCTCATCGCTGAGTATGTGCTCCGTGAGAGAGCAAAGACCGGCACCATGCCCGAGAAGCCCGCGATGGTCACCACCATCGTTACCACCAACATGACCTTCCCCATTTCCAAGGCATACGGCGTCCACCTCATCGAGGTCCTCACCGGATTCAAGTTCATCGGCGAGCAGATCAAGTGGTTTGAGCAGAAGGGCACCTACAATTACGTCTTTGGTCTGGAGGAGTCCTACGGCTGCCTGGCAGGCACCCACGCAAGAGACAAGGATGCCATCGTGGCAGTCCAGATGCTGTGCGAGGTTGCCGCATATTGCAAGAAAGAGGGCAAGACCCTCTGGGATATGATGGTTGAGCTTTACAACAAGTACGGCTTCTTCAAGGAGACCCAGTACACCATCACCATGAAGGGCATCGACGGCGCAGAGCAGATCTCCGCACTGATGGAGAAGCTCCGCAACACGCCTCCCAAGGCTTTCGGCGATCTGAAGGTGCTGAAGTTCCGCGACTATCAGACCGGCGTTGTGACCGATTTTGTAACCGGCGAGAAGAGCGAGACCGGCCTGCCGAAGTCCAACGTGCTCTACTTCGAGCTTCCCGACGATCAGTGGTGCTGCGCACGTCCTTCCGGCACCGAGCCTAAGATCAAGTTCTACATGGGCGTGAAGGGCAGCAGCATTGAGGATGCACAGAAGAAGGTGGAGCAGCTCACCGAGGATGTGAAAGCACAGCTTTGATCTGACGATCCGAAAGGATCTGCATAGGGAAAATCGCCTGAAAAGGCGATTTTTCCATATCTGAACCATGTAAAAACCTGCACTGTCTGAGAGGAAATCCATGTCCGTTTCGGGAAACCTGAAAAGAGCATATCTGTACCTGCGCAGGAACGGGGCGGTGGGCACCTGGTACGCAGCCACGGAGGAGCTGAAAAAGCGGGGTGAGGAGGATTACAAGCCTCCCGTATATTCCGTTGATCTGCTTCTGTCCCAGCGCACCCTCTCCGAGACCATGCCGGAAGCGGAGCGGACCCATTTTTCCGTGCTGGTACCCGCCTATGAGACGAATCCCCGCCATCTGCGGGAGATGCTGCTTTCGGTACTGCGGCAGACCTATCCTTTCTTTACCCTGATCCTGGCGGATGCATCCCCGGGAGCCGCGACGGGGGAGAGCAGTGTGTTTCAGACACTGGAGGAGCTTCGCGCGGAGGACGGTAAGGATCTGGCTCCGGAGCGGATCACCTATCTGCCTCTTGCGGAAAACGGGGGGATCTCGGAAAACACCAACCGGGCGCTGGAACAGGCCACGGGGGATTATATCCTCCTGCTGGACCATGACGATCTCCTGACACCCAATGCGCTGTTTGAAATGGCACGGGCCATATCCGAGGGCAGGAAGGCGGAAAATGTGCCGTTAGTCCTGTACTCCGATGAGGACAAATGTGACGGCGAAGCCGCAGAATTCTTCAGTCCCAATCTGAAGCCCGACTTTGACAGAGCTTACCTCTACAGCAATAATTACATCTGTCATTTATTGTGCGTGCAGACGGAACTGGCGAAGGAACATCCTTTTCGGAAGGAATATGACGGGGCCCAGGATTTTGATTTCATCCTGCGGGTGACCAAGGGACTTTCCCCGGAGCAGATCTGCCACGTGCCCCAGGTACTCTATCACTGGAGGTGTCATGACCTCTCCACCGCCGCCAATCCCGCCAGCAAGCGCTATGCCTACGATGCGGGCAGGAGAGCCGTGGAGGATCATCTGGAGGGAGTCCGTGCCCTGCCTCTGGCCCATGTGGGATTTTATCTGCCGGCCTTTGAGGGGGATGGATTTGCCCTGCGCCCCGAGCTGGGCTGCGTGGGCGGAAGGATCCTTTCCGGTTTTCACGGCCGTACCGTGGGGGGACTGATGGAGGTGGACGGGAGCCTGCGATACGGAGATCTGCCTTCAGATTACAGTGGTTATCTTCACAGAGCCGTCCTGACCCAGGAAGCCCCTGCCCTGGATCTGCGCTGCATTCGTGTGCGGCAGGAGCTCCGGGAGGAATTTGAGAAGGTGACGGGGATTCCTTATCGCGAGAGACTCACTCCCATTCGGACGCTGCCCAGAGAGGGACAGCCTGCTCAGATGGGCGGAGAGATGCTTTTGGATGAGGCTCTGCTGGAAGGGATTGAGGATCTGACCACCCCTGCTCTGGCCTGGGGAAGACGGGTCTGTCAGCTTGGATATCAGATGTTATATTACCCGGATTGGGGCAGGATATGGAAAAAGTAACGATTGTTATACCAAATTTTAATGGAGAGCGTTATTTAAAAGAATGCCTGGAGCATCTGCGCCCTTCCTACCAGCGGGGCATGGTGAGCTATCGTGTGCTGGTGGTGGACAACGGCTCCGAGGATAACAGCAGGCAGATCCTGGAGCAGGAGTTCCCCTGGGTGCAGCGGATCTACCTGAAGACCAATACCGGCTTTTGCAAGGCGGTAAACGTGGGGATCAAAGATACCCGGTCACCCTACGTGATCCTTCTGAACAATGATACGAAGGCAGAGCCCGGTTTTGTGGAAGCACTCTACAACGCCATCGAGGGGCATCCCCGCTGCTTTTCCGTCAGCGCTGCCATGCTGATGTGGGACCGGCCGGAGCTGCTGGATGATGCAGGAGATTTTTACTGTGCTTTGGGATGGTCCAGAGCCATCGGTCACGGAGAGCCCGCAGCGGACTACGCACGCCCTGCACGGGTCTTTTCCGCCTGCGCAGGCGCGGCCATATACCGGATGTCCGTTCTGGAGCAGATCGGCCTCTTCGATGAGAATCATTTTGCCTATCTGGAGGATCTGGACATCGGTTACCGGGCCCGCCTCTACGGGTATTACAATGCTTTCGAGCCCACAGCCCGGGTACTGCATTACGGCAGTGCTTCCACCGGTTCCCGCTACAATCTGCGGAAGACGGAGCTTTCTTCCAGAAACAATGCCTATGTGGTGCTGAAAAATATGCCTCTGCTGCAGCTCCTGCTGAATCTTCCCCTGCTGCTGGCCGGATTCCTGGTGAAGACCGTGTTTTTTGCACGGAAGGGCATGGGAAAGGACTATGTGCTGGGGTACCTGAAGGGAATCAAAATGGGATGCTCCGCCCGGGGCAGAGAGCATCATGTGTCCTTCGAGATGAAGCGGCTGCCCTATTATCTGGCGGTGCAGGGACTCCTGTGGAAGAACCTTTTCCTGCTGCGGCGGAACTGAGGACGGGGCCGGAGCGTGCCGTATTCCGGCGGAAAGGCGGTGCATTTCTCATCTCCGGAATTAGCACTTGCATGTCTGCACAAATCGCGTTACAATGAACTTCCCTTCGGGGAAGTTTTTCTTTTGGACGGTATTCGCCGTCATTTTTCCTGTGTTGATTGGATGATATGGACCGGATCAGGGCAACTCTGCGTTTTTGAGGAGATTTTGCCTGTGAAGAAATGTTTATGGTTGCCGGCGCTTCTGGCCGGTGTATTTGTAATGCTCGCCTCCGGGATGCGGGTGCGGGCTGCCGCGGAGATCACTGTGAATGCGGCGAATTTTAACTCTTATTTTGTGCGGGTTGATGAGGCTGCGGACGATTCGGACCCCACCATTGTACGTAAATATCTGCTGCAGGATCCGGTGCCGAATACCGGGATCCCGGCGGGTGCGGATGTGGTGATCCGTCTGAGCGGTACCATCAACCTGGACGGTTCTGTCGTTATGCGCGGAACAAACGGCAGGACCGTGACCTTTGTGGGAGGTACCCTGCGGAGCGTTGTGACGGAAGGGGAGATTCCCATCCCCTACGGAGGTATAGTCAGTTCCCTGGGATCCTCGGATGATCTGCGTTTTGAGGGGGTTACCTTCGACTGCAACGGGGTGACGGATCTGTGCGGCTTTCTGGGAGACAATGACAATCGCCCCGGCGGGGAGCGTTTTTCCTTTCAGGGGTGCCGCTTTGTGAACTGCGAGCGGGGAATCTATACCAGAGAATCCACGGCGGAGCGGCCGGTGTACCTGGAGGTGCAAAACAGCAGCTTCGAGTACCGTCATGCAGGTGTGGAGTGCGCCACCGCAGGCGAGTGCCGGGTGAGCGGCTGCAGCTTCCTGCAAAATCTGCCGAAATCCGGGGAATATCACCCCGAAACCCACGGCATCGTCTGCTACGGCAAGGCCAAGGAATGCCTGCTGGAGGACTGTCGCTTTGACGCTGCCGCGAGTCGCAGCGCCTACGGCGGAGTACGTACCATGGGCATCACCTTCCGGGAGGACGAGGGAGCATCTCTCAGAGTCGCAGGGGGCTATGCCAGAGGGATGTACATCGGCCTGTACTGTGAGGGAAGCAGCATCTCCCTGCATGATTTCTGGACGGATACCTGCGATGAAGGTTTTGAGATCTGCCCTCTGGGGGCCGGGACGGAGATTGCCATGACGGACTGCCGCTGCAACGGCAGCGATGAGGATGTCAAGGGACTGGTGTTCCGCGGAGAAAGGGAAGGCCAGCGCCTCATCATCGGGGAGACCCGGGAGGGTTATTCCTTTTTCAACGGCAGTGACACCGGCATCAGCGCCTACGGCTACGGAGAGATCCGGGTGGATGCTCCCATTGAGGTGTATGGCGGGAACCACGGCGTTTTCCTGCTGGGGCGGACCCACATGGGCATCGGCGCCCGGGCTTCCTTTTCCGGCGGAGTCTCCGGCATGTGCGTTGCCAGCAAATACGAGGGGGCGGCAGCGGACCTGCGGGAAAGCGGGATCCGAATTTCCTCTCTGCGGTTTGAGTATGCCTACTGCGATTCCGGGGCGGCGATGGATGCCGCAGGCTCGTCCTACCGGGCAAACCCCTATGTGACGGACCGGGGCGAAAATGCCTTCCCGGTGGAGCTCAGCGGGTTGAACGATCCGAAGGCGGACGGGGATAATAAGGACCCGGTGCGCTTTCCCAAGGGTGACGGAGCGGTAAGCAGGTACCCGGTCTCTGCGCCGGTAAGCGTGAATACCATGACGGAAAGCAGGGGCGGCATTCAGCGGCTCAACGTCTGCACCGGTCATGCCATCAGTATCACCGGGACTTCCGGGGGCCATATCAGAAGCATCGAAGGAGGCGAGCAGACGGGATTTTACCTGAAAGCATCCGGAAATGCCACGGCCCGGATCACCTTCGATCCTCTGTACTGCTATGCCTCATACATCTATGAGGGTCTGCGTTCCGTGACCTTTTCCGTGGCCTCTCCCCGGCAAAATGTGACGAATGTGACCTATGCCGGCACTCTGACGGGACACGGCACCGGCGCTTTCCGTGTGCGGGATCAGCTGCGGGATGTGACGCCGCCGGGGACCGATGTGCGAAACGGCACTGTTTTTTACATTGACGATACTTCCTCCAAAACCTTCCGGCTGACGGACGACCTTTCGGGGATCGATGCCTCCCGCTGCATCATCACCATGAAAAATGCGATCACCGGCAGGTCCGCATCCTATGCGGCGGGAGCGGATTCCGTTACCATTCCTTTCCGTGGAAATGCGCTGTCCACCGATGATTGCACCATTTCCATGAAGCTGTATGACAAGGCGGGAAACACTGCCACCTACACCTACTACCTCCGGGACAACCGGGCGCCTTCCGCCTCTCTTACGAGGACAAGCTTTGATGCGGCGGTGGGGCTTCCCATCTGGACGAGGGATTCCGTTACCGTGACAGTCACGGGCGCCGATTCCGGCTTCGGCCTCAGCGATTCCCCCTATGCGTTCCTCCGGGAAAATGCGGGGAATACAGGGTACGGCACCGGCAGGACCGTCACCGCGGACCGGAACATGACCATCGCCGTCCTGGTGCGGGACAGGGAGACGGACAGCTCCGTCGTGACCAAGGATTCCCCCGGCAGGGCGTCGGACCACGCTCCCAATGTGACCAAAGTGCTCTGCGAGATCCGGAACATCGACCGGGAACCGCCGAAGGTGCTGGGAATCCGGGAGTTCATCCAGACCATTGCAGCGCAGCGTCTGGAGTACGGGGATGCCTTCCTGGACAGAGAAGAGGGACCTGCCCTGTTTGACCTGAGCTTTACGGACAATGCCAGCGGTCTTCGGGAGGTGCGGATCTCGGTGGAAAACCGGGACAACGGCGCCACCGCTTCCTACGGCATTTCCCGGGCGCAGATCGGTAACGACCTTTACCAGCGGGACGGCGTCTCCCAGGTCTGCAGGCAGGATCTGCGGATCGATGTGACGGAGGACCGGGAGGTGTATTACGGGGATTTTGTCATGCATATTACCGTCTCCGACATGGCGGGAAATGTGACGGAAAGCACCTACGACTCCACGGAATTTTACCTGCTGGCGGATCTGACCCGGTTCCTGGACGGCACCGACGATCTGAACGCGGCATCCGATCCCATCACCTTCCGGGCGGGAGAGAGCGGACTCCTTTCCGTCAGCGCCGCAGGCTACGTTGATCGGCTGGTCATCACCTTTCCCGAGGTTTTTGGCACGGCACCGGATGCGGAGACACCGAAGGCGGAGCTGGACCTGGACGAAGGATTTTCCGGCGGAGAGCGTCAGATGATCCTGCAGCGGGAGATCGAGTTCATGCTGCCTGTATCGGCTGTGGAAGGAACGTATACCATCACTGTCAGCAGTTACAAGGACGGACATTTGCTGAAAACACGGGAGATTCCCTTCCGGGTGCAGGGGTCTGTGCTGGAGGATCTGCGGTCGATTTTGCGATAGATTGACATATTGATTGTAGAAAAAGGGGGCCGGAAAGGGGTGAAAAACCGTTCCGAGCCCCCGAAAAAAGGACATTCTTAAGAAAAATTAAGAAATTCCGAAGGTCTTCTTAATTGTGCATTAGTTCATAAAGTTGTAATATTTTGAGTATGATTAAGGATAATCAGCAAGTATTCAATCGGCTGATGTGCCTGCTGGATGCGCTGATCGCCGGTGGGTGCTTCATCCTTGGATATGTGATCAAATTTCATTTGTTGCAAAACGGTCCCGGGGTCGGTGTCCTACCGATCACGAGTTATTATTCCATTTTGCCTTTTTTGGTTCCGGGACACTTGCTGATCCTCCTTTTGAGCGATGTCTATACGCCTCGGCGTACCGGGAAGTCCTGGTACGAGCTGTGGGACGTCTTTCGGGCCAACACCATCAGTATGGTGATCCTGGTCATTATCCTGTTCGTGGTGATCCACGAGCGCCCTTATTCCCGTGCGGTTCTCGGAATCTATTACTTCCTGAACATGGCGGTGGATTTCGCCTATCGTATTTTGCTGCGCAAAGTGCTGCGAAAGTTCCGCAGCAAGGGCTACAACCAGAAGCACATCCTGCTGGTGGGCTATTCCAGAGCTGCGGAGGCTTACATGGACCGCATCCGGGAGAACCCGCAATGGGGTGTCAACGTGGTGGGCGTGCTGGACGATCATGTGCCCGCCGGAGCTTCCTACCATGGCGTGAAGGTGCTTGGAACCCTGGGGAATCTGGAGATCATCCTGCCGGAAAACAAGCTGGATGAGGTGGCCATCACCCTGCCCCTGCAGGACTATGATTACCTGGAACATGTGGTGAATTTCTGTGAGAAATTCGGTGTCCACACCAAGTTCATCCCGGATTACAATTCCGTGGTGCCCACCAGGCCCTACACCGAGGATGTGGACGGTCTCCCCGTCATCAACATCCGTCATGTGCCCCTGACCAATTCCGGCAACATCTTCATCAAGCGTGTGGTGGACATTGTGGGATCTCTCATCGGGATCATCCTCACGTCCCCCATCATGCTGATCTGTGCGATCCTTATCGCATGCACCTCCCGGGGCCCCGTGATCTTTGCCCAGGAGCGTGTGGGGCTGCATAACAAGCCCTTCAAGATGTACAAGTTCCGCACCATGAAGGTGCAGACCAGCGCCTCCGAGCGGAAGGGCTGGACCCGGAAAAACGATCCCCGGGTCACCAAGGTGGGACGGGTGCTGCGCAGGACCAGCATCGACGAGCTGCCCCAGCTCTTTAACATTCTCAAGGGCGACATGAGTCTGGTGGGACCCAGACCCGAGCGTCCGCAGTACGTGGAAAAATTCATGGAGGAAATCCCCAGATACATGGTCAAACACCAGGTCCGTCCCGGTCTGACGGGCTGGGCACAGGTCAACGGCCTGCGGGGAGACACATCCATTCGCAAGCGCATAGAGTACGATATCTTCTACATCGAGAACTGGACGATGCTGTTTGATATCAAGATCATTTTGATGACTTTCTTTACGGGATTCGTCAATAAAAATGCATACTAAGCAGAATAAAAAAGGGGATGCCTGAAGGAATCCCCGGAGGAGATTATGGCAGGAAACACCAGAGGCAGTAAGAAAGCGGGACGCCCTACGGGAGCGGCTGCAGCGAGAGCCCGCAAGAATCGCAAGATCACCATTTTTTTCATTGAGATCGTCATCATTCTGGCGATGCTCGGAATCCTTTGGCTGGTCATGGACCGGACGGAGGATGCACAGGGACTTCTGTACACCGATACCACCGAGATGGCTCCCGAGGAGCTGAAGATCAATGTGGAGGTCGCCCAGCAGGCGGAAGAGGGCGGCACCATGGCAGGGTATCTCAACATCGCACTTTTCGGTATTGACGCAATGAGCGACAGCTCCAACGATCTGCTGAAGGGCTATCGAAGCGACTCCATCATGATCGCCAGCATCAACCAGGATACCTACGAGGTGAAGCTGGTCAGCGTCTACCGTGACACATATCTGAACCTGAGCAACGATACTTACACCAAGTGCAACTCCGCTTATGCAAAGGGCGGCGCACAGCAGGCGGTCAGTATGCTGAATGCCAACCTGGATATGGATATCACCAACTGGGTATCCGTCAGCTACAAGGCACTCATCACCTCCATTGACGATCTGGGCGGCATCTACATCGATGTGGACAGTGCCGAGCTGGAGCACATCAACAACTACCAGATCTCCATTGCCAAAGCGCTGAAGATGGGCGAGAAAAACTACACCCCCGTCACCACCACCGGCTACCAAAAGCTGAACGGACTGCAGGCATCCGCTTACTGCCGTATCCGCTACACCGCAGGTGATGATTTCAAGCGTGCCGAGCGCCAGAGAGAGGTGCTGCAGGCCATGGTGGATACCGCAAAGAAGGCAGATGTGAACACGCTGCTGAAGTTTGCACTGGGTGACAGCTCTGATCCCAAGGACAACGGCGTGCTGAGCTATATCTACACCAGCCTGGATTCCGAGACCATTACAAACCTGCTGACCAATATTTCCAAGTACAATATCGTGGACGAGGGCGGTTTCCCCGAGGCCAGCATGCGTACCACCGGTACCATCGGTTCCAACGGAAGCTGTGTCATTCCTCTGAACCTGACGGAGAACGTGATCTGGCTCCATCAGTTCCTTTTCGGGGATGATGCCTATGTACCTTCCTCCACAGTCACTTCCTACTCCGACAAGATCAAGAGCGATACTTCCAAGTATCTGAATTAACGAGATGGATATTGATGTGATCATTCCCGTATATCGGCCCGGCGAGGAGTTAAGACAGCTCCTGGGACTCCTGGAGAGCCAGACTTTAAAGCCCTCCCGGATCCTGCTGATCAATACGGAAAAATCCTATTTTGAGGAAGCCTTCGACAGGGAGCAGTTCCTGCAGGAGCATCCCACCGTTCGGCTGTACCATGTGACGAAGCAGCAGTTCGATCACGGCGGCACCAGACGGAGCGCCGTGCGCAAGTCTGAGGCGCCCATTTTTGTGATGATGACCCAGGATGCCATCCCTCAGGATGCGGAGCTCCTGGAGCGCCTGACCCGACCTCTGCGGGATCGTCTGGAGGGGAATGTTCCCGCTACGGAGCCCGCTGTGGCAGTCTGCTATGCAAGGCAGCTTCCCGGGGAAAACAGCTCCGTCCTGGAGCGGATTTCCCGGAGCTTTAATTATCCGGAAAAAAGCTGCGTCAAGACGGCGGCGGATCTGGACCGGCTGGGGATCAAAACCTTTTTCTGCTCGGATGTGTGCGCAGCCTATCGCAGAGATCTGTATGACAAGCTGGGTGGCTTCGTCCGGAAAACCATCTTCAACGAGGATATGATCTTCGCAAGTGCCGCCATCCGCGGCGGTTACGCCGTCCGTTATGAGGCGGAGGCCCGAGTGATCCACGCCCACAATTACACCAATCTGCAGCAGCTCCATCGCAATTTTGACCTGGGTGTTTCTCAGGCCCAGCACCCGGAGGTCTTTTCCGGGCTTTCCTCCGAATCCGAGGGGAAGAAGCTGGTGGCTACGGCGGTGAAGGAGTTAAAGGCGAGCGGAGAGGCGGGGAAAATCCCCGGATTTTATCTGCAGTGTGCCTTTAAGTATCTGGGATATCAACTGGGAAAGCATTACCGGATCCTGCCCCGGAAGCTGGTGCTGAAGCTCACCACCAACCGGGAGTACTGGACGGATTACAAAGAAAACGACTGAGCGAGATAAGATAGACTAAGAAAGCCGCAGGAACAGGTCCTGCGGCTTTCGTGAAAGCACACCAATCTCAGAGGAAAGAAATATGACAAGTGATGACTACAGAGAAGTAACGGAAGAAGAAAAGATGCAGACCACGGAAGGTGTGGATACCACGGTAGCAGACTCCGCAAAAGACACGGACGACACCCCTACCGACCTGACGGAAGGCCACAAGGATGCCTCCAAAACCGAGGACGCAGGCAAGGGCAACGACAAAGACTACGAAGATGTGTGCTTTATCTGCCGCAGACCGGAAAGCAAGGCGGGACGCATGTTCCACCTGCCGAACCATATCTGCGTCTGCGATGACTGCATGCACCGCACAATGGATACCGTAAGCCAGTTCGACTACCAGGGAACCCTGGGGGACCCCAATATGGATGGTGCCCCGGGATTCAGTTTCATCAATCTGGCCAATCTCCAGGGCGACGGCGGCATTCCCAATAAGCAGAAGCTGAAGAAAAAGAAGGAAGGGGAGGAGCAGATCCCCGTCCTGGATATCAAAAACATCCCCGCGCCGCACAAGATCAAGGAAAGCCTGGATCAGTACGTGGTGGGGCAGGAGCACGCCAAGAAGGTGATCTCCGTGGCCGTTTACAACCACTACAAGCGGGTGGCCACCGGCACCATGGACGAGATTGAGATTGAAAAGTCCAACATGCTGATGATCGGACCCACCGGCTGCGGCAAGACCTATCTGGTAAAAACCCTGGCAAGACTCCTGGATGTGCCTCTGGCCATTGCGGATGCCACCTCCCTGACGGAGGCCGGCTATATCGGCGATGACATCGAGAGCGTCATTTCCAAACTGCTGGCTGCTGCGGACAACGATGTGGAACGGGCCGAGATGGGCATTGTTTTCATCGACGAGATCGACAAGATCGCCAAGAAGCAGAATACCAATTCCCGCGATGTCTCCGGTGAGAGCGTTCAGCAGGGAATGCTGAAGCTCCTGGAGGGTGCGGAGATTGAGGTCCCCGTAGGAGCCTCCAGCAAGGGCGCCATGGTGCCCCTGGCAACGGTGAACACCCGGAACATCCTCTTTATCTGCGGCGGCGCCTTCCCGGAACTGGATACCATCGTAAAGGAGCGCCTGAACAAGGCTGCTTCCATCGGATTCGGCTCTGCTCTGAAAGATGCTTACGATAAAGATAAGAACATTCTGGATCAGGTGAAGGTGGAAGACATCCGCAAATTCGGCATGATCCCCGAGTTTATCGGCAGACTTCCCGTGATCTTCACGCTCCAGAGCCTGACGGAAGAAATGATGATCCGGATCCTGCGTGAGCCTAAAAACGCCATTCTCAAGCAGTATCAGAAGCTCCTGGAGCTGGATGAGGTGAAGCTTGATTTTACGGACGGTGCACTGAAGGCCATTGCGGAAAAGGCAATGCAGCAGGATACCGGCGCCAGAGCGCTCCGCTCCATCATCGAGGAGTTTATGCTGGATATCATGTATGAGATCCCGAAGGACGACAACATCGGCACCGTCACCATCACGGAAGATTATATCCGCGGCAAGGGCGGCCCCGTCATCGGCCTGCGGGGCAGTGAGCCGGCACTGCTCCCCGATCACGAAGAAAAAAATTAAAGCCTTCACAATGAATTAATCCATTCATCACCAAATGGACACAATTCCGTTTTATACTTGCTCTCGAAGGATGGATAAGGGATCGCGACCCTTACCTCCCCCAAAAGCAAAAACCATCTCAAAGAAAGTGAGGGATTGATATGTTTGAAGATGAAGGATACGAAAGACAATCAACGGTTTATCAAAACCAGACGACCTCTCCCTACAGCGGAGGGTATACCGAACCGGCAAAACCGGAAAAACAGTCCGGCGGCGTTCTGAGAAAAATCGCACTGAGCATTTGCCTGGGGCTTTGCTTCGGACTCTTCGCAGGTGTCGGCTTCTACGCCGTCAACCTGGCAACCGAGAAGCTGGGAGTTCAGCAGGAGCAGGTCAGTGAGCTGCCCGATGAAACTCAGACCCAGACCTCTGCTCTGATCGGCAATTCCTTGAGCACTACGGATACGGATGTGCAGACTACCACCGTCATTCAGACGGCAACCACGGATATCACCGAAGTGGTCACTAAGGTAATGCCTTCCATGGTCTCCGTTACCGAGCATTACACCTATCGTTACGGCTACAATTTCTTCGGACAGTCCATCGAAGAAGATGCTGAGGCAGCCGGCTCCGGTATCATCATCGGCGAAACCGATGACGAGTACCTGATCGTTACCAACAACCATGTGGTTGCGGATGCAGAGTCTCTGGAGGTCACCTTCGTGGACGACAGCACCGTGGAAGCGCATATCAAGGGTACGGATTCCGCTAAGGATCTGGCCATCATCGCCGTTGCCAAGGACGCTGTGGAGGATTCCACCAAGGCACAGATCTCCATCGCTACCCTGGGAGACAGCAGCCAGCTGCAGCTGGGTGAGTCCGTTATCGCCATCGGCAATGCTTTGGGATACGGTCAGTCCGTTACCAACGGTATCGTCAGCGCTCTGGAGCGTGAAGTTACCACAGACGACGGTTACACCAACAAATTCATCCAGACCAACGCTGCTATCAACCCCGGTAACTCCGGCGGAGCACTGCTGAATATGGCAGGCCAGGTCATCGGAATCAACTCCAACAAGATCGGCGGTTCCAGCGTTGAGGGCATGGGCTATGCAATCCCCATTTCCGATGTACTGGATATCCTGGAAGATCTCATGAGCAAGACCACCCTGATCCGCGTCTCCGAGGACGAGATCGGATACATCGGTATCTCCCTGCAGGAGATCACCGCACAGATGGCATCCACCTTTGACATGCCTCAGGGCATCTACGTTGTGGAAGTCCTGGAGGGCGGTGCAGCCCAGCAGGCAGGTCTGCTGAAGGGTGATGTGATCACCGCCTTTGACGGCCGCTCCATCAGCTCCTACGACGAGCTCCAGAATGTCCTGCAGTACTACGCAGCAGGCAGCACCGTTTCCATCACCTATGAGCGCCAGGAAAACGGCGTCTACGTAGAGCATACCGTGGATCTGACTTTGGGATACAGACCTGCGCAAAACTAAACCGGTGTAAGCCGTTCAAATAGATACATAATAATCTCTGACGAAGAAAGCCGCAGGATTCGTTCCTGCGGCTTTCTCATGTGCAAAATGATATGGTTTTAGTGCCTGATCCGCAGGCTCTTCCGGTACTCCGTAGGCGTCACCCCGTGGGTGGTCTTGAACACCCGGTTGAAGGTGGCAATGCTGTCGTAGCCGCTGCGCATGGCCACATCCGAGATGGAATATTCCGGATTGTTCAGCAGGAGCTCCACCATCAGCATGCGGCGGCGGGTAAGGTACTCGTAGTAGGAGATTCCCGTGTACTCCTTGAAGAGCCGGATGAAATGGGACTTTGAGAAGCCCGACATCTCCGCCAGCTGTTCCAGCCGCAGTTCGTCCGTGCAATGCTCGTTGATGTAGCTGCAGATGTTGAAAAATGTGTCGATGTAGGACTGCTGCTTCTGGGGCCGGATGCCCGTGAAGGTGTCCGCCTGATCCAGTCGGGTGCGGCAGGCGATGATGAAAAACTGCAGCAGCAGCGCATGGATGCTGGCTTCATACAGAGGGCGCTTCTGCGTGTATTCCAACTCGATCTGCAGCAGAACTCTGCCCATGTCCACATGCTCTATTACCTCCTCCTTCCGGGGGAAGAAGGCGTAGGGGAAAAAGCGGTTGCTCACCGAGTCAAATCCGTTCACCTCTCTCGTCAGGGCATAGTCTACCAGATAAATGAGGCGGCTGCCGTTTTCCGGCGCAATGAGCTCGTGCATGACACCGGAGGGGATGATCAGGATATCCTCCGGTCCCAGTTCCACACTCTGTCCGTCGATCACCACGGTGTAATTGTTCACCAGGGGCATGACAATCTCATAGGAAGTGTGCCAGTGGGGCGGATAGCTTTCATTCAGATTATTATGATAAAGCCTGTAGTTCAGGCCGTTAACGTATTCGACATCTTCGCGACGTCCGTGGAGCTGAGCTAACATAATTCCTCCATTTCGAGCGTTCTGTGCGAGGAACCAATTCGATTCCTACCTAATTAATGTAACAGAAAAACCCAAAAATCAAAACGGTGTTTTTTGAGCAGATATCGGAAATTTGTAAGAGGAAAGTAGGCACCTTCCCCGATAAGATTTTATTGTGCGACTATTTCATCCGATCACACGGATCACGCAGTGTAGCGATCGCAAAATGACTGGACAAATGCGATGGATGCTTGCTTGAGAGTGCGTTCCCGAAAACGAAGGCGTAGCGGGCTACGCCGAGGCTTTCGGGGGCGTGCTGTCGGGCAAGCAGGCAAGCATTTGGTCCAGAGATTTAAGAATCGCTACACGTAGGAAGGAGTAACCCATGGAACTGGCACAAAATCAGGAACAGCTGGAAAAATACCGCGAGCAGGCGAAGGCACTCGTCGCTCAGATGACCCTCGAGGAGAAGGTGGGACAGACCCTGAACTGGGCGAAGGCTGTCGACCGTCTCGGCATCAAGGCTTATAACTGGTGGAACGAGGCACTGCACGGCGTGGCAAGAGCCGGCGTTGCAACCGTATTTCCTCAGGCAATCACCATGGCCTGCGCTTTTGACGAGGATATGATCGAGAAGGTTTCCGACACCATATCCACCGAGGGCCGTGCAAAATACAACATGCAGCAGAAGTACGGCGATACCGATATCTACAAGGGTCTGACGTTCTGGTCCCCCAATGTTAATATTTTCCGTGATCCCCGCTGGGGCCGCGGCCATGAGACCTTCGGTGAGGATCCTTTCCTGACCTCCAGACTGGGTGTTCGTTTCATCCAGGGTCTCCAGGGACATGATGCAAAATATCTGAAGGCAGCTGCCTGCGCAAAGCATTTTGCGGTACACAGCGGTCCCGAGGATATCCGCCATTCCTTCGATGCCGTGGTGAACAATACCGATCTCTACGAGACCTATCTGCCCGCTTTCAAGGCATGCGTCCAGGAAGCAAAGGTGGAGGCTGTCATGGGTGCTTACAACCGCACCAACGGCGAGGCCTGCAACGGAAGCAAGACCCTGCTGCAGGACATCCTGCGGGGCAAGTGGGGCTTCAAGGGCCATGTGGTCTCCGACTGCTGGGCCATCAAGGATTTCCACGAGGGACATCATGTAACCAATACTCCCATGGAGAGCGTTGCCCTGGCTGCCAATTCCGGCTGCGATGTCAACTGCGGCGACCTGTTCCCGCTGCTGACGGACTGCGTAAAGCAGGGCATGGTCAGCGAGGAGCGTCTGGACGAGATGGTCACCGTCCTGATGATGGCCAGACTGAAGCTGGGCACCGTAGGCGATGCGCATGACAATCCTTACAATGTCATCGACTACTCCAAGAATAATACACCCGAATCTGAAAAATTCAACTGCGCCGTCTCCGAAAAGTGCGCAGTGCTCCTGAAGAATGACGGTATCCTGCCTCTGAAGAAGGGCGCCATCAAGTCCATCGGTGTCATCGGACCCAATGCAAACAACCGCCGCGCTCTGGTGGGTAACTACGAAGGCACCGCATCCCGCTATGTCACCGTTCTGGAAGGTATCCAGGATTATGTGGGCGAGGATGTGAGAGTATATTACTCGGAAGGTTGCCATCTTTGCAAGGACAAAGTGGAAAATCTGGGCATCGTGGACGACCGTAACTCCGAGATCCGCGGCGTCTGCGAGAACAGCGATGTGGTGATCTGCGTCATGGGTCTGGACTCCGGCCTCGAGGGCGAGGAAGGCGACCAGGGTAACCAGTACGCCAGCGGCGATAAGCCGGATCTGAAGCTTCCCGGCCTGCAGCAGCATGTGCTGGAGACTGCGGCAGCATGCGGCAAACCCGTGATCATGGTACTGATGGGTGGCAGCGCTCTGGACATCAGCTGGTCCCAGGAGCACCTGAACGGTATCCTCTACGCAGGCTATCCCGGTGCACAGGGCGGCAAAGCGGTGGCCAGGATCCTCTTCGGCGATGTCAGCCCCGAGGGTAAGCTGCCCGTGACCTTCTATCAGAATACCGAGGATCTTCCCGCATTCACCGATTACAGCATGAAGGGAAGAACCTATCGCTACATGACCACCAAGCCCCTCTATCCCTTCGGGTACGGCCTGTCCTACACGAAGTTCACGCTGTCCGATGTGAGCCTCAGCAAGGATGCCGTGACCGCTGAGGGCATCACCGTGAAGGCAAAGCTCACCAACACCGGCAGCGTGGCCGGCGGCGAGGCTGTTCAGGTATACGTGAAGGCTGAGAGAGAGGGTACTCCGAATCCTCAGCTGAAGGGCCTGAAGAAAGTATTCCTTCAGCCGGGAGAGAGCAAGGATGTGGAGATCGTCCTGCCTGCAGAGGCCTTTGGTCTCTATGAGGAGGACTGCAGAAGATATGTCCGCACAGGTGATTACACCGTTTACGTGGGATGCGGCCAGCCCGATGCCCGTACGAAGGAGCTGACGGATCCTCAGATCACCGCACTGCAGGTAAAGGCAGCAGAGGAGCTCAGCTGGGATTGCTGATCCTCACACTGAAACAATCATAGCGTATGGAAGAGCCGGGATAGGAATATTCCGGCTTTTTCTGTGCCAGGAAGGGACCTTTGGCGGGACGCTTGATGACGATCCTACGGGGATCTGCCGCAAAAGCCGCATGTAAGAGCTCTTCCTCATCGGAGCAGGGCGCTTCCAGAAGCTGCAGGAGCTGGAATTTTTTCTTGATGAGTCCGCTCTTTTGTCTGGCGGGGAACATGGGATCCAGATATACCAGGTCCGGCTTCTCCTCCAGCTGCGGAAGAGCGGAGATGCTGTCACCTTTCCGGAGATCCATTCTGCCCACCAGAGGAGAGAGCACTTCATCCGATGCTGCCCGCCGTAAAGCATCCTCCAGAAGGGCGTGGATCTGCGGATCCTGCTCAAATAATATCACCCGATATCCTATCGCTGCCAGGATCAGTGCATCCTCTCCCAGGCCTGCGGTGGCATCCACTGCCAGCATGGGAGGCTTGAGACCTTTGAGAGAAGCGGCTTTGGCCAGGGGCTCGTGACGCCACATCTCTCCACGGACTCTGGGGATCATGGTCCGCAGATCGGCACACAAAGAAAGCTCACCCTGCTGCAGGGTGAGGCCTTCCGGTGTTTCGATGAGACTGGGTTTGCTGTTTTCGGTAACGTTCTCTTTCATAGATCTTTCAGTATCTGTCCTTTGGAGGGGACAGGATATTGTGAATGTATTCCGGCAGTTCGGAGGCCAGTACCGCTGCTTCCCCTTCATCCGCTGCCGCTGCTTCTCCACATTTTCCGTGGATCCACACGCCCATGGGAGCAGCCAGGGCAGGATCCGATCCGGTGGCCATGAGACCTGCGATAACACCTGTTAGTACATCACCGCTGCCGGCGGTGGCCAGGGCACTGCAACCGCTTTCGTTCAGGTATCCCGTACCGTCGGGGAGTTGCGTCAGAGTTCTGCTGTCCTTCATTACCAGGATTGCATCCAGGCGCTTCGCCAGAGCCAGTGCGGATGCGAAACGGTTGTTTTTTAATTCGGAGATAGAGCTTCCGGTGAGCCTGCTCATTTCCTTCATGTGCGGGGTCAGGATCAGAGGCGGATGCTTTCGATCGCTCAGGAGTGTATTCAGTTCCCGGTCCTCCGACAAAATGGTGAGGGCGTCCCCGTCCAGCAGAAGGGGCTTTGCTTCCTCTTCCAACCAGATGCGGATCGTATCTCGTACCAGCTTCCTCGCCTGCTCCGACAGGGAAAGACCGGGACCCATGACGATGGTGCTGGCCTGGCGGATGCCGTTACGGAGCTGATCTTCCGTGGGCCCCTCCGCTTCATAGGTAGAGAGTACCGCTTCCGGCAGCAGTTTTTGCAGGCTTGCCCGGTTTACCGAAGGGGTGCAGATCTGAACCAGTCCGGCGCCCGTGCGATAGGCTGCAAGTCCGGAGAAATAGGCGGCGCCGCTCATGTCAGGGCTGCCTGCGATCAACAGGACCTTGCCGAAGGTGCCCTTGTGGGAATCCTCTTTTCGTACCGGCAGGAGCTGCAGATCCTCTTCCGAAAGGCTTCGAAGCCCCGGCTCGTCTCCCCGGAAGGCTTCCGGCAGGATGCCGATGGGCCTGCAGAGCAGCCTTCCGCAATACTCTGCTCCGGGATACAGGATCTGTCCGATCTTCTTAAATCCGAAGGTGACCGTGATGTCCGCCCGGAAAGCAGTGCCCAGGATCTCTCCCGTATCCGCGGAAATGCCGGAGGGAATGTCCACGGCGATGCGGGTAATGTGATTTTCAAAGGAAACGGCTTCCAGGATCTCCGCAATCTGACCCTCCACGGGTCTGGTGAGGCCCGTTCCGAAGACCGCATCCACGATCATGTCAAAACGGGAAGCGCTATACAGCACTTCCTCTGCTGGAATTTCCGGGACGCAGTAAGCCCTGGCTGCCAGGAGCTGTTCGTTAGCAAGGGTTCCTTCCTTTGGAGAGATCAGCAGAGAAAAGGCAGTCTCGATCCCTTCCTGATGCAGGAGTCTGGCAATGGCCAGCCCGTCGCCGCCGTTGTTTCCGCCGCCGCAGAGAACCAGAACACCTCGTCTGGGAACACCACCGGACAGCTTTGCATTCAGCATCTGCCGCAAAGGAGTGTTCTGCTCCTTGATCACCTCCACTACGGCAAGGGCTGCTCGCTCCATCAAAACGGCTGCGCTTACATGGAAATGCGTCGAGGTGGCTTCATCGCAGCACTTCATTTGTTCCGTGTTCACCACATATTTCATGTGTTTATCCTCTTAGGAAAAATAGGTTGCTCCCGTCAGCAGGATCCCAAAATACCACACCCCGGCAATGACCTGCCAGGCAAAGATTGCGGTTGTTATGTATAGATAGACCTTCTTCCATGTCAGTAGATCCTTCCCCTTCAGATCCTGCAGCAGTCGCAGGAGGGAGGTCAGATTCAGGAAGAAGAGGGCGATGGCGTAGCCCCAGAGGAAATTCGCGTCCTTGCTGCGGCTTCCCGTCTCTGCCAGCAGGAAGACTTCCATGAAGCCCACGGCCCACAGCAGCAGTCCGCCGAAATAGATCCGGTCCTTCCAAAAGTCCCGGAGGTGGTAGAGCCCCACCAGGAAGGGGAAGAGTACCGACAACAGCAATGTGACCTTCGGATTTTCACTGCGCTGAGACAGGACGTAAAAAGGTCGTAGCGCATAGCCGTTTCCCGTGTCATTCCCGAAGAGAACGATGCTCTGCCACAGCACCACCAGCACTGCGGGGATCACAGTAAGGCCGAAGAGGAAGACCGGCAGGAAGCGTTTTTTCCGGATGAGCTCAACCAGCAGGAAGAGGGCCATCACCGGAGCGAAAACCACCAGGAAGCTGGGCTTTACGCCGGTGACCAGGATCAGGAGCAGGGCGAAGATCACCCAGTCCTTCCCGGAAAGCTTCGGGTCATAACTGTTCATGAGCTGCAGGAAGAGGCGGATCACCAGCACCGACAGGAGACGCATCACCAGGTAGGTGGAATTGTGCCACAGGGAGCCGGACTGATAGCCGATGTAATGGGCGTGGTTGGCCATGGGAAGGTAAAAGGCCATCATGAAATTCAGGGCCAGCCCCAGTCCCAGGGCAGATTCTTTCGGCAAGGGCTTTTCCCCGGAGATCTTCAGGATCTGCTCCAGCAGATTTCCTGTCAGCACCGCAGTGCCCGCGCTCACCAGCGCCAGGAACAGTGCGATGAGGAAATTCGAGATGGGGGTCAGGGAACAGAGCAGGTATACGTAAGCCGTGAAGCTGTAATACCAGTGATCGTCCACTGCCATGCTGATGTGGAAGGGCAGATCCGACTCAAACCGTCCCGTCACCGGGTAGAGGGTCTGCTGATAATACAGATACAGACTCAGGAAAAAATAGGCCAGAAGCCCTGCAATACTCAGTATTTTGATAGATTTGCTCTTAAGGTCTCTCATGTTACTAATATTACCACGGTAAAACCTTCTTATGCTATAATAGATTGATGTTTTGTGAGCCGGCCGCGGCCGGATCCGCAAAAAGTCCGAGGAGTTGTGGGAGAGTATGATGCGCAGTAAGACCATTCCGTGGAAAAAACTGTTGATGCTGCTGGGGATCGCCCTGGCACTGGAAGTGTTCCTCTTTAACTGGCGGACCTTCGCCACCCTGGGGGCAAAGCCTTACGTGCCGGAATATGTGCTGTCGGAACGGACGGTGCTGATTTCTGTGCTGGATGCCGAGCCGGGCACCGTACATATCGATTATTCCGCTCTCCGGGCAGACGGCTCCGAGAGCCCCCTTTACGTGGATATCCGCCTGGCGGATGAAGGCTCTGCGGAAGGGTATCCGCTGGATCAGGCCACCATCTACAGCGGTGCTCCCAAGACCACCTATCTGAATGTGCACAGCTATGGAAAAGCTTCTTCCATGGCTATCGTCTTAACCCCTCAGTTTGAGAGTGAATTTGAACTCCGGGGCATTACCTTTGATGCCCGGGTGCCTTTCTTTTTCTCGATTCCAAGACTCCTGTTATTGTTTGCCATCCTCTTCCTGATCTGGGCCTTGAACCCTGCAAATGGCCTGGTACTGCGGGAGTATGGCACCACGATGAGAAAAATAGTAACAGGCGCTATCATTACTTTGAATCTGATCCTTTTCCTTGTGATGGTCCGCTGGGGCGCAGCTTTCCTGCACCCGGTCTGGGCATATCACTATCAGTACCAGGAGCTGGCCCGGTCCATTTCCCAGGGACATCTCTGGATCGATGTGGGAAATGAGGATCTGACCGCGGCTCTGGCTGCAATGGACAATCCTTATGATTATCGCCTGCGTCTGGATACAGTTCCCGGTTCGGAGCAGGTCTGGGACACCAGCTACTTCGGCGGCAAATTCTATGTCTATTTCGGGATCGTTCCCGAGCTTCTCTATTACCTTCCCTGTTATCTGATCCTGCATCGGGATTTCCCTACCTGGCTGGGGGTATTTTTCTCCGGTGGCCTTGCGCTGGTGGGAGCTTATCTGCTGGTGCTGCGGCTCTGCGCGAGAGCCTTCCCCCGGATCCCGCAGATCTGGCGGCTGACCCTGGCGGCGCTCCTTTCCAACAGTGTGAATTTCATGATCGCCACGCTCCACGCGGATCTGTATTACCTGCCCATCATGACGGCCATGGCCTGCGTCTTCTGGGGATTTTTCTTCCTGCTGGAGACGAGAGTGCGGCTGGAGGAAGGGCGTAAGGCGGTGGCAACTGCCTGTGTCGGAGGGCTCCTCCTGGCGCTGACCGCAGGGTGCAGACCCCAGTTCCTGGCATCCAGCCTCCTGCTGATCCCTCTGTTTTGGAAAGAGATCCGTGCAGCCTTCGGCAAGGATGGGAAAAAAGAGCGTATTGCCCTCATCGCGGCCCTGATCCCCTATGCTGTGGTGGGAATCCTTTTGATGGTCTACAATGCAGCCCGCTTCGGGTCTCCCTTTGACTTCGGCGCCACCTATGTGCTGACCAACAACGACATGAACCACCGCAGCAAAAATCTTGAACTGTTGCTGTCCGGTGTTTACAGCTATTTCCTGCAGCCGACTGGCATGTCCTACATGTTCCCCTTCGTGCAGACCGTGACCCATTATTTCGGCTACCTGGGGACCCTGATCTATGACTATACCGTGGGCGGCCTGTTCTGGAGCGTGCCTTTGCTCCTGGGCTTTGGACTTTTGGGCGCGGCCCGTTCGGAGCTGGCTTCCAAAAGGCTCTTCGGATGTACCGTTTTGGCTGCGGTCCTTTCCCTTGTGGTGGCTGCTGCGGATGCCACGGTGGCAGGAGTGCAGGTCCGGTATTATCTGGACTTCCTGTATCTGGCAGTGATCGCCGCCGGCCTGGTGCTGCTGGCCCTGACGGACCGCGTGTTTGCGGGAGCGGAGCAGTGGAATGGGGGTTCCGGGTCAGGCGATGCCTCCGGAGCTTTCACAAAATCCCCCCTGCGGGAAAAATACCTCCGGGCATTTCTCCTGGCAGCCGGACTCTACGGCATCTTCTTCCAGTTCATGGCGGCTGTGAAAAACAGCGGTATGCTGGATGACAATGTGCGGATCTATTACGCCATCAAGGCGTTTTTCCCCTGATCAAGGGATACCGATAAACAAAGGCGATGGCCTCGCATCCTTTGGAGCGGGAGTCTTCGAAAAGAGAGGTTATGAACAAGAAACCGTACCTGATCACCACAATTGTATACGGCGCTTTGCTCCTGCTGTGCATTGCATTGTTTGCCCTTAGCCGCGGCAGATCTGTCTCCTTTACGGGGAGCAGCGCCATCGGCCCATCCTATGGGGAGGAAAATACGGAGATCGTGCTCTATTCCGGCATCTCTCTGCGCCCCGGCATTTACCATGCGGAGCTGCAGTATCAAACGGATACCTTCTTTGAGAGCATGTGCATGGTGCGGGATACTTCCCTTCCCTACCTGACGCTTCAGACCATCGGAGATCCTCTGACCTTTGCCTCCGATCGGACGGATTTTACCTTCTATCTCTATTACCCTTCCGACTCTCTGGAGGTGTACCTTACCACCAACGGCCTCATTGACATCACCACCGGGGATCTGACGATCACCGACACCGGGAAGCTCTGGTCCGTCTGCGGTGTCATGCTCCTGTTCTTTTATTTAATAACAGTATCCATTTTAAAATATCGGGAACTGGATAAAGCAGCGAAAATACGCAGAGAAACAAAACTGGTAGGTGTTATTTTATCCCTGCTTTGCATTCTTTCCTCTCTGTCCTTCCTCTACCATTACATGTTCCTGGGAGCGGATACCGGCTACCATCTTCACCGGATCGAAGGTATCATGAACGGCATTGCCTCCGGCATCTTCCCGGTGCGGATCGAGCCCCACTGGCTTCAGGGACACGGTTACGCCAACGGCATTTTCTATTGCCCTCTGTTTCTGCTTCCCTCTGCCCTGTTGCGTCTGGCAGGCTTCCCTGTGACCCTGTGCTGGAATTTCTACGGGATCCTGGCTTCCTGTGCCCTGGTGTTTGTGGCCTATGGGTGTTTCAAGAGCTTTTTCCGGGAGTATCGCATCGCCCTGCTGTGCACCTCCCTCTATTCCATGTCCGTCATCCATTTCTACAAGCTGGTGGAGACCAGCGCCATCGGCGAAGGCACGGCCATGATCTTCCTGCCGGCGGTGCTGCTGGGCTTCTACCGGATCCTCTTTGACGACGTTTCGAAGGGCGCCTACAAAAAGGCGTTTCTGCCTCTGGGTCTGGGCTATGCCGGGATCCTGCAGTGCCATGTCCTTACCACGGAAATGACGGCCTTCATCAGCTGCCTGCTGGTACTGGGGCTCCTACCCAGGGTCTTTGCGGATCGGGGAAAGCGGCTTCTGACCCTGGTGAAAGCGGCGCTGACAGCCCTTGCCTTAAGCTTCTGGTTCGTGGTTCCTTTCCTGGATTATTACCTCCATGTGGATCTTCATATCAAAAATGTGTTTGCCCGGACCATTCAGGAGCACGGCCTTCAGATCGGTCAGCTCCTGTTCCCCTTCTGGACGGGGGACGGAGAGACCCTGGCGGGGGGCATGTACCATGCCTATCCAAGCGGCCTGGGGCTGGGGGTATGCATCGGTCTGGGACTCTTCCTGGCGCTTTGGATCACGAAGCGCCTGCCTAAGGGCGGCCCGTACCGCTTCGCAAAAGTGTGCGGAATTTTGAGCCTCTTCCTGGCACTTCTGACCCTGGAGAGCTTCCCCTGGAATGCCATTCAGAACCTGGGCGGCCCCTTCAAGGCCTTCGTCAGCAGTCTGCAGTTCCCCAACCGTTTTCTGGGATGGAGCTGCCTGCTGATGATCCTGTGCTTCGGTGTGAGCCTGCAGCGGATGACGGAGCTGGGTGATGGCAAAATGCTGCGGCTCTGCACCTGCGTGGTAACCTTAAGTGTGCTGGGCTCCTCCCTGTATCTGACGGACTATTTCAATTCTACCAGACCTCTCACCTATCTCTCCAATCCCGAGGGCATGGGCACCGGCTATATCTCCGGCGGTGAATATGTGATCCAGGGAACGGATGAGTACGGCCTTCGTGGCAGTGCACCTACGGCAGGAGAGGGCGTAGTGATATCTTCTGCGGAACGGGGCGCCCTCAGGGCTTCTGCGGTATGCAATAATGCAGGCGCCGGGGAAAGCTGGGCAGAGTTTGCACTGCTGTATTATCCCGGGTATCGTGCTGTGGATGGAAACGGCAATGCCCTGATGGTAGAGGCCGGAAACAATTTCGTGGTAAGAGTCCTGCTCCCCGCAGGCTTTGACGGCACGGTAAATGTACGCTTTGTGAGTCCCATGAGCTGGCGGATTGCGGAGATCATCAGCGCGTTGGGACTGGCAGCGCTGCTCGTATGTGGCCTGTGGCGGAAGCGTATGGCCGGGGCTGCGGATTCAGCGGAGGCTGACTTCGACACGAACGGAGGCGTTGTCCACATGCCGGCCGTTGAGGCAATCGCAAGCTTCGGAGCACAGAATGATTCGACAGCAACGGCCGGTGCAGATGTGCTGCACGCCGGATCCGCACTCTCCCCTCGCGGAAAATTCGTGCTGACCATGCTCCTCATCCTTGTGGCGGCCTGGCTTCCTTATCTGTCCAATTACATCTTCGAAGGCACTTATACCAATGCTTATCTGCCCCTGCTCTTTGACAGCGTCCTCCTTTTGAAGACCTTTGCCTTTTTGACATTGCTGGTAGGCACCGGACTGATCCTTGCGGCCTCCATGGGAACGGATTTTGGTGTGCTCCTGGGAAAGGGGGATGCCTTTGCTCCCGGTGAGCGCTCTGCTGCGGCGCTGGCGGTAGCCTTTGCGCTCCTCAGCCCCGGGACGATGCAGGCGCTGTACCTGCGTGGTGCTGTTGCAGAACTGCTTCGGATCCTGCTTCTCACCGCTGCTCTGTGCGGACTCTTAAGGGCATGGCGGGAGAAAAATGCGAAGGGTTGGGGGCTTCCTGCGGTGAGTCTCCTGGCGACGGTGATCCTTACCCTGGCTGATCCTGTGCAGTTCTTTGCGGATGCGGAAAGCTTCCGCGCCGGTATGACGGGGAAGGCATTGCTTTCGCTGTTTCCTTCCGCTGCCGCGATCGGCGCCGAAGGCTTCGTGGCTTACGGCGCAGGACTCCCTGCGGTATTGCTGCTTTGCATTGCGGCGTTCCTGTTGCTCTTCCGTAGAAAGATTTTAGACCAAATCGGTCTAACACAGATCCTGCTGACGGGGGCAGCTTTGCTCCTGAGCCTGCTTCTGGGGTGTGTGCCCTTTGCGGGCAGTTTAAGGGCAATGATGGCAGGCCACGGCCTGACGGTGGGTTCCCTCCAGGGAATTCTGGCGGCTGCCCATGGATATGCCCTGCTGAAGGGACTTTCCGGCACAGAGCCGGAGACGACAAAGCTTCGTCGTGGAATCTTTGTGCTCCTGCTCTTGCTGCTTTTGTGCAGTGGCTTCTACTATGGTGAGAATATTGCCTGGTCCATGCCGGTCTATATGAAACAGTGGTAAGACTTGAGGTGTTGTATGAAAACTCCTTGTAAGATCAATTCGGAAAAGTACATAGAGATCGGATTCTGCGCCCTTCTGTACGTAACGGCGCCTTTCATCACTGCCGGAACGGGAGAGACTTCTGTGATCTCTCTGGTATTTCGTCTTTTGTTTCCCCTGTGTTTCCTGCTGCGGAACATTCAGATGAGCGATTCCGAGCAAGTGGGAGAGAAGGAGAACAAAAATTCTGGCTTTGATGAGGAAGTGGGAAATATCGCCTCCGATGGCACTACTTCCGATAGTGGAGTGGCACAACGTGCATGCACATGCGGTGTTTTTGATATCCAGGTGGGACGAATTGGATTTCTCGCAGCAAAAATCTTCTACGTAGTGGGACTTGCTGTTCTCATTTGGTTGAAACCCATGCAGGGAACTGCCATCTGGGGCATCTGTCTGCTGCTGGATCTGATCCGGTTCCTGCGAAAGCAGGGCTGTGCCGACTTCATCACTTCTCTGGCAGTGTTGGTTCCTGCTTCTCTGCCCCTGTACCGGCTCCTTCGATACCTCCTGACAGGAGCGGCCTGGAGAGAGGATCTGTACCTGGGGAACATCCAATCCACTGGCTATACCTTCGCGGAATTCTTTACTACCTATACTAACAGAGCGGGACATCCGGGCCTGGGCCTGGCCCTGCTTGCAGGAGGCGTGCTTTGCTTTCTCTTCCTGCTTCTGGGGGACTTCCGTGAATCTGCTTCCGGAGCGAAAAAATCCCTTTTTCTTGCACTTCTGCTCTGCTTCCCTGCAGCCATCCATTTTCCCTGGGATATTCTGCAGCGGATTGCAGCTCCCATTTACCGTGCTGTAGCACTCCTCGAAAGCAGCAGTGTTTTCCTTCCTCTCGCAGGCGCAGCTCTTCTTCCTGCCTGCGCCCTGGCTTTCCGCCGCCTCCGTGAGAGCAAAGAGCCCTTCCTGCGGGACTGGCTGCCTGCCTTGTGGATTGCCGCAGCCATCGTGACATGCATTTATCGTCTACAGGTATTGTAAGGAAACTACCGCCATCTGTTCTTTTGGACATTGTGCGGAAGTGCCACCATACCGGCACCGAGATCGGCGGGGAGATCCGGTGATCTAATCGTTTATTGAAAATAGAATATTGATATAGAATACGAAGGAAGCTCCGGCAGATTCTCAGATCTGCCGGAGCTTTTGTCATCATTATGAAAGGTGAGGTATCGCATTATACGGATTCCGGAATATGATATCCGGCTTCTGCCATTTTTTTCTTCAGTTCTATGACGGAAACCCCCAATTCCTCAGCGCCCTGGTTGGCAGTCAAATTTCCTTTGCTGACGAGTGAAAAAATGGTTACCTGTATTCCTTGCGCTATGCCCTGCTTCTTCCCCTCATCGAAGGAAATCTCCTTCTCATTTTGAATATGCAGTTCCTCATTATACTCTTCCAGGATCATATCGGTTGCCTCCGCACGATGTGTGGTTAAGATGTCTGCCAGTACATCCTCATTAATGCATTCGTCGATGGCTTCATTTGCGGCGTCTTCCAGGTTCCTTCCGGTCTTCGTTTTGGTCCGGATCTTATCAATCAGGATGGCGTAGCCTTTCAACTCCCTGCATTTTTCCATCAGCTCCGCATTGTGACCGTAATTGATATTGATCAGGGTGGCTACACAATCCAGCGCCGGTGTTCCCTTGCAGGAGCCGGAATAAGCATCACTCATCCGCATCTCCCGCCGGTCTTCTTCCTTGTCATCGCCATTGAAGAAAACAATGAACTGAGGAGTCGGAAGGGGAAGCTGCTTACTGCTGTATAGATCCGTGTGATTCCCAAACAGTTTCTGGTAGAGCTTCGAGAGGTACAGGAATCCCCGAAGTGGGATGTTGGGATTAACGGAGCTCTGTTGCTCGTACAGGTTGAGGGAAGATGCAATCAAAAACGAGAGATCATTCTTCATACCCATGTAGATAAAGTTCTCGATGGTGTTGATCTCGATAGCTTCAGAATCGCCATAATCCGTCCCGTTGATGGCGTTGTAAAGGGACAGAAGAGCTTTCTTGTTGTTGAACAGGAATTTGAAAAATCTGTCCTTGTATTGCCGGTTTACATTCGGGTTGCTGACCTGTGCGCTTGTTTCGCTGGTGCTGACAGCTACTTTGTTTTCGTTTTCAATGCTGTTTTTCAATATAGATTTCTCCTTTTATTATAGGCGTGTAATGTTTGTAACTTCAAGGAAAATCTATGTTCTAATGCTTTGTTCCATGCAAAACTTACCTCCTCAAAAAGATTCCCCAAATATCCCGGAAGGCAAGAAAAAATATCCAGATAATTTTCCAAAACTGTCAAGGAATGCGAAAGTAGTCAAAGGTTGATGCTCATGATTGGAAAAAGTGGCCGAAACGGCCGGATGCCTTTTGGCATATTTGATTGGTAGTTAGTAGCATATCATCGGCACAGGCGGATGTAAAGAGGGAATCACCTACGCAACAGAGAATTCGGAACCCCCTCATTGAAACAAATCTAAAAATTTGATAAACTATTGATCGTAACAGAGATTGGTTTCTGCGTTTCGGTAAGAGGGGTAACGGGAATGGCTCGGGCAGGGTACGATTTCACATCGCATTGTACGGGTAATTGCGCCCTTTTTACGGAATCCGGGAGCATAGTCATATCAGTAGATCGTCTTTATGAGTGGGGAGAGCTCTGCTCATAAAGGCGATTTTTGTTTTGGAAGACGTTCTGCAGTTTTAGAAGGGAGAGGGAAATGAAGAACCTATGGAAACGAATGCTTCTGCCAATGCTCGTGATGGCAGCGCTACTGCTGAGCCCGTTGTCAGGATTGACTGCGAGGGCTACATCAGCTGCTACCTATCAGGAGATATCGTCTGAGGCCCTTCTGACATCTGCTCTTGCAGGTGCCAGTACAGATCAGAACAATCCTACGAGATTACGTTTGACTTCGTCTGTCAACACATCCGCCCAACTGACTGTTCCCGCAGGGAAATATGTCGTCCTGGATCTGAACGGATATACCATTGATCGGGGCCTGCGTTCATCTTCCGACGGAAATTCCAGGGTTATGAGTGTTAACGGATCACTGACACTGGAAGACAGCAGCAACACTGCTTCTGCACCGGAATACAATGGCACCGGAACGCTGACCGGCGGCTACTACGGGAGCAACCCCGGAGCCGGTGTTGCTGTCGCAGGTGGCGGCACCTTCCGCATGACCGGTGGTAGGATCAAGGGAAATACGATTTCTTATGTAAGCGGCGGCGGCGTATATGTAGCAAGAGAGGGGAATTTTATACTGGACAATGGCGTGATCGAGCAAAATCTATGCACTTCCGGGTCCGGTGGAGGTGTACATGTTTATGGCACGATGGTGATGAACGGAGGCATCATCCGCCAGAACTGTTCGAAATCCAACAGTTCTACAGGTGGAGGTGGCGGCGTTTATGTTGAGGCAAGGCTTGACGAGAATAGTGCCACTGTAGCAGGTACTTTTACCATGAATGGAGGCCTCATCACCGAGAACGAACTCACTGGGGCGCGCAGTGGAGGGAGTGGCGTACTGGTCTCTGGAACCATGTATATGAACGGTGGTTCTATCCGGGATAACATAGCGAACAGGTTCGGGCAGGGAGGCGTTAAACTGTATTCCCCTGTTTTATCAGCTATTCACGCGTATATGAGTGGGTCTCCCGTGATCAGAGGGAATATCATTTCCGGAACCACGACCGAGGAAAATTTGAATAATCCCTACCCCTCCGCTTACCCTTTGGCTATCCAGCTGAATGGAGAATTGGAACAGGGAGCGTGGATCGGCATAACGCAAGAGGAGAACTCGACCATTGCGGAAGGCAATGGGTATACCATGACGGCATCCGATGCAGAGAAGTTTCATTCCGATAACGAGGACAGCCTGGTGAGTTTTCAGAACGGTGCAGCACTTTTGGCGGAAAAAACCGCAATCACTCCTCAGATCACGGTACCTGAATGGAGATATGGGGATACTTCTGTCCGTCCCCAGTTGCAGGCCGGCAGCAATCCCGGGCAAGGCACGGTAACCTGGGAATACAAAGAACGTACTGCTTCGGATTCGGAATATACCACGACGGTTCCGACTCGTCCCGGAAATTATACAGTCCGGGCGACTGTTGCGGCTACAGGACAGTACAAACGAGGCGTTGCAACGTTGGATTTTGTGATCGCGAAGAAGAGGGCGGTGAATCGCTCTATTGAGGCCTACATGCCGGCCAACAGGGAATATGTCAGTCCGGCCCTTAGCAGCCTGATGCCCGCAGATGCCGGAAACCTCTCTTATTCAATTGATATGACCGGATTGAATACCGTCAATCAGCAGCATGCATCCATCGACAGCGCTTCTCACCTGGTGTTAACCAGTCTATTTGGTCCAAGCGAAACATACCCGATTACGATTCGGTCGGAGTTCTACGAGGATTCCGTGATCCGGATTACGGTGCGAACGAAGGAAGAAGCGGTTCTTGGCATCCGCCAGGGCGGTAACGTAATAACCTTTGGGACCGGAAGCTATATTATTCCTGTTACTGTAGAAAATCCGGGAACCAATGGAGGCTTTCGTTTTCATAAGATAGAGGATGGGTATACGATCAATGAGACAACGGGAGAAATGACCGTCCTGCAATATTCGGAAGAATATGCAGTTTCTATTGAATATGAGTCAGATACTACTTATAATGCAATAACTATTAGAATATCCGTATTGCCCGGCCTGCCCCGGGTGAATCCTCCGACAGCCCGCTCTCTGACATACAGCGGCAGTGCACAGGAACTCATCACCGCGGGAAGTGCGGAGAACGGAACCCTGAAATATGCTCTGGGAAGCAATAGCAGCACTGCGCCGGCGGACAGCGCCTTCGGAACTGCCATTCCCACCGGGACGGAGATTGGGACTTATTATGTCTGGTATAAGGCCTTTGGCGTGCAGCCGGCCTATACGGATACGAATGCGCTGGTTCTTACCGTGACCATCGGAGAGCGGCAGCCGGACCCCGACGACGACTGGATCGACGACGGTACGGTCAGTAGCTTTGTGACCCGTCTGTATCATGTCTTCCTGGACCGTGCACCCGAGCAGGAGGAAGTAGACGGCTGGACCGCACAGATTGAAAGCGGTGCCCTCTCCGCAGGACAGGCGGCAGCAGGCTTTATCTTCAGCCCCGAGTTCATCGACCGGAATATGTGTAACTCCCACTTCCTGGATTACCTCTACCTGGGCCTCTTTAACAGAGCTGCGGATGAGGGCGGTAAGGATGGCTGGACCTTCTACCTGGACGAAGGCTGGTCCAGAGAGATGGTAGTACAGGGATTCCTCATGAGCCCCGAGTTCTTCAACCTGTGCGAGGCCTATGAAGTGAACCCCGGCGCCGGCCTCTCCAATGTCCCTGCCCTGGGCACCATCCAGAGGGACCATTGCACCATCGCAGGATGCCCGAATGAGGCTCCTGTAAAGACCCTGGTGGTGAGCCTCTACGACACCGTCTTCGGCCGCGTTCCCGCACAGGACGAGGTGGACTTCTGGGTAACCCACATGGCAAACCATACGCCGGGTGTCACCGCCCGTGTCATGGTCAACACCTTCTTAAACGGTGAGGAGTATTCGAATCTGAACCGTAGCAACGGAGAGTATGTGACCGACCTGTATCACGCCATCTTTAACCGCGAACCCGACGAGGGCGGCTTTGGCGGCTGGTTGAACGACCTGGATACCGGTCTCAAGACCAGAGAGGAAGTCTTAAACGGCTTCACCGGTTCTCCCGAGTTCATCGATCAGTGCCATCACGCAGGCATCGAGATCGGCGGAGAAATCCAGGCACAGTAAATCGAAAAGATATGCGACGGAACGAAGATTGGAGGGCCGATTATATGAAAGAAATGGCGCTTTTTATGGATCTGAAGGAAGAAGGTATTCGTGCATTTATTCTGGATAAACTGGAAGATGAAGTCTCCACGGATGTTATTTCCGAGCGACTCCAGCGCCGATTTGGATTGACTGAAGAACAGGCCTTGAAAGAAATTGAACTGTATAGTTGCTCGATCAAAGCGGAATAATCCCAAACGGCAGATCTTCGGATCTGCTGTTTTTTTGATGCGTCCTCCTGCAAACGGCTGTCGAAGAATTGTTTTGACCTTAAGCCGGGAATATGGTAAATTTGTTGTGCGATGTATCCCAAATGGGCGGGCAGGATGACGCGGCAAGGCATGCCGGGATCCTGTGATGACCCGGGAATATCAGCAGGAGGAGAATTGAATATGAGAAATGAAAAGACTATGAAGATCGTAGGACTGGGTCTCATGACCGCAGTGGTGGTCGTGCTCCAGCTCTTGGGCAGCTTTATCCACCTGGGCGTGTTCAGTATCACGCTGGTTCTGGCTCCCATCATTGTAGGCGCTGCTCTTTACGGCATCCTTGGCGGCGCATGACTGGGCTTTGTGTTCGGTGTGATGGTTCTGCTTACCGATGCTTCCCTGTTCCTTGCCATCAGCGTTCCCGGTACGGTTGTCACCTGCCTGGGTAAGGGTATCCTGGCCGGTGTTGTGGCCGGTGCCGTTTACCTGGCACTGCAGAAGAGCAACAAGTTGTTCGCTGTCATTCTTGCAGGGATCGCAGCTCCCGTTACCAACACCGGATGCTTCCTGATCGGTTGCCTGCTCTTCTTTAAGAGCACCATCGTGGAATGGGCCGGCGGTGAGAGCCTGGGAAGATATCTGATCTTCGGTCTGGTCGGTATGAACTTTATCGTTGAGCTCCTGATCAACATGATCCTTGCCACTGTGATCGTGCAGATCATCGGCATCGCAGCCAAGGGACTGTCCACCGGTTCCGTAGCAAAGGCAAAGAACTGATCAAGGCGGCGCAGTTTTCCGTGAGGGGGACTGCGCCCTCTTTGCATCATGAGAAGAGAAAGCGTATTTTGCCCTTATTAAAGGAGAAACAGCATGATACTTGCGATTGATATGGGAAATACCAACATTGTGGTTGGTTGTATCGACCGGGAAAACCGGATCATCTTTACCGAGCGCATCTCCACGGATGAAGCAAAAACCGAGCTGGAGTACGCCGTTCTGATCAAGACCATCATGGAGCTGTACAAGGTGGATCTGCAAACTGTGGAAGGCTGCATCATTTCCTCCGTTGTGCCCCGCCTCACCCATGTGCTGAAAAATGCGGTGCGGAAGGTGATCTCCAAAAATCCCATGGTGGTGGGGGCCGGCATGAAGACCGGACTCAACATCAAGCTGGACGATCCGGCAACCATGGGCGCCGACCTGGTGGTGGACTCCGTGGCGGCCATGAATGTCTACGGCTGTCCCAACATCGTCATCGATATGGGCACTGCGACCACCATCGCAGCCATTGATAAGGATAAAAACTACATCGGCGGTATCATTTATCCCGGTGTAAATGTCTCCCTGGGAAGCCTGGTGCAGGGCACCGCGCTCCTTCCCGGCATCTCCTTAAGCACCCCGAAAAACGTCATCGGACGCAATACCTCCGACGCCATGAAGAGTGGTATCATCTACGGTGAGGCTTCCAGGATCGACGGTATGATCGAGCGCTTCGAGGAGGAAATGGGAGAAAAAACGACTGTTATTGCAACCGGCGGACTGGCCGGCGTCATCGTTCCTCACTGCAAGCGGAAGATCCAGTTGGATCCCGATCTGCTGTTGAAGGGACTGAAGATCCTCTATGACAAGAATTGCTAAGGACAAAAAAATAACGATTGGTTCTATTCCATGTACCCTGACCCGTTCCACCAGAAGGACCCTTTCCGTGGCGGTGGGAAGGGACGGGGAAGTGGTGATCCACGCTCCGATCCGCATGCCGGAGTACGCCATTCAGAAATTTGTCCTGGAAAAGGAAGCGTGGATCGAGGCAAAACGCAGAGAAGCCCTGGAACGGAACAGACTTCACCCGCCCATTTCCGTGAAAACGGGAGAGCACCTGCCCTGGCTGGGCGGAGAGCTGGAACTGCAGATGAGCCGCACCGTGAAGCGGATCCGTAAGGAGGGGAACAGGCTCCTTCTTCCGGAGGGAACAGGTGCTGACGCTTTGATCCGCTGGATCCGAAAGCAGGCCAGAGATCATCTGAACGCCCGGCTGGACATGTATGCTCAGCGCATGGGCTTGATCTATAAGAGTCTTAAGATAACGGGTGCTACCGGACGCTGGGGCTCCTGCAGCCATGACGACCGGATCAACTTAAGCTGGCATTTGATGCTGGTTTCACCGGAATGCGCCGACTATGTGATCGTCCATGAGCTGAGCCATATTCTCCACAAGGATCACAGCCCTGCCTTCTGGGCGACGGTGGAGGAGTGGATCCCGGACTATCGGAAGTACGAGAAGGAACTGAAGGATCATGTGGCGGTGATGGATCTGCTGCCCCCGGAGGGGAACGGCTGATCTGTCCTTTGAAATGAGGAGTGAAGGAAGATGAAAAAACGGATTTTGAAACGAATGACCTGTCTGCTTCTTGCGGCGGTCCTGGTGCTGTCCCTGACGGCCTGTTCGGATGATCCCGCTACCCAGGCTCTCAAGGATGCTGCCTCCCAGGCGGCGGATGCTGCGCTGGATGCCGGAAAGGATTCTCTGAACAACAGCAAGGGCGACGTGGTGGATGCCTTCCGGGAAGCGGCGGAACAGGCGGCTGAGGAAGCGGCCCAGCAGGCGAAGGAATCCGCGGAGGAGATCAAGGGCGAAGCCCTGGACCAGGCGAAGGACGCCATGTCCGATACCGCCTCCAAGTTCCAGGATATCCTGAAGGACGCGGGCATCGAAACGCCGCATAACACGGACATTGCGGAAGACGGGGTCTACACCTCCAAAGAGGACGTGGCTCTGTACCTTCACACCTACGGCAAGCTCCCCGGGAACTTCATCACCAAGAAGGAAGCGAAAGCCCTGGGATGGGAGGGCGGCTCCCTGGAGCCCTACGCCCCCGGAAAGTGCATCGGCGGTGACTATTTCGGCAACTATGAGGGAAATCTCCCGGAGAAAAACGGACGGGAGTACCACGAATGTGACATCGATACCCTGAAGGCGGACGGCCGGGGCGCCAAGCGGCTGGTATTTTCCAATGACGGCCTGATCTACTACACCGAGGACCACTACGAAACCTTCACATTGCTGTACGGAGAAGAGGATTGACTATGAAAGCGACCATTGATCTGAAGGATGTTTACGGAGCGGACGACCTGTACCAGCTCCTGGCGGAGTACATTGCGTTTCCCGATTATTTCGGGAACAACCTGGATGCGCTCTTTGATGTGTTTACGGAGATCTCCGAAGAGACCGAGATCAGCTTTACCGGCAGCGCGGAAGCGGAGGCTGTCATGGGAAAGTTTGCCCGCAGCTTTAAGAAGATGTGTGCAAAAGCCTGCGAGGAAAACCCTTCCCTGCAGATCTCCTTTGACGATTGAGGCAAAACACAGGACGAAAAAAAGCTCCGTGGCCTTCATCAGGCTACGGAGCTTTCTGCATTCGTGGGACCAACAGGGTTCGAACCTGTGACCTCCCGCACGTCAAGCGGACGCTCATCCCAGCTGAGCTATGATCCCAAAGCACTTTGAGATTATAGCACGGATTTTTTCCCTGCACAAGCACAGATTTAAAAACGCCCTTTTACAGCCCGTCGCACCCCATTTTTCTATCGCCAAATCCGACATTTTGGGGTATACTGTCTGTGTTGGCATCTGCGTGGGGCGGATGTCGGAAGGAGGTTTGGGGATGAGCGATATCAAGTCCATTGTGGAACAGATCGTGAAGAAGCTTCAGGCGAATCCGGAGTTGCTGAAGAGTTTTAAGACCGATCCGGTGAAGACCATCGAGGGGATCTCGGGGATCGACATTCCGGACGGCGTGGAGGACGAGGTTGCCAAGGGGGTTAAGGCTGCCCTGGCCAAGGATTCGGCATCCGGCATCGTGGACGCCGTGAAGAAGTTGCTTTAACGGGTTTTGCCAATAGTAGAACCAGGTGTCCCGGCAGGCTCCCTGCCGGGATTCTTTGGGAAGATGGGAGAAGTTCATTTATGCTCTTAAAAGTCATACCGCACAATTTCACACCGGCATTTTTGCCTTTGGGAATCCTGATCGCATTTTTTGCCACCTATCTGGCCATTGAAAAATGCATGCCGAAGATGCCCCGGGATCATGGAAAGGCTCTGGCGGTGGAAGGCGCGGCTTCCAAGGGAAAGGTCACCGGCGTGGGCATGATCTTTGTCACCGTCTTTGTACTGACGGCTCTGGTTCTGGCCCCCATCAATGTAGAGATCGGATTGTATCTGCTGCTCCTGCTCTTTTGCAGGCTCACGGGCTTTCTGGATGACGCGGCCAAGACCCCCTGGGGCAGGACCATCAAAGGACTCCTGGACCTGGTTGTGGCAGGCGGTACCGCAGGCGTGTACCTCTATTTCCATCCTCCCGTGTTCCGGCTGGCTTATCTGCAGCTGGACGTCACCGTTCCCGTGTGGCTCTATGCGCTGCTGATCATCGCCCTGGTATGGGGCTCCATCAATGTGACCAATTGTACCGACGGCGTGGATTCTCTTTCCGCCACCCTCTCCATCATCACTCTTTTTTCCTTCTACGCAGTGATCACGGCCCGGGGTGTGGGGACGGAGTTCGGCCCTCACATTCTGCTGTTCGTGGCGGCTCTGGCGGCGTACCTCTGGTACAATGCGCCCCCCAGCACCGCGCTCATGGGAGATGCGGGCTCCAGAGCCATCGGTTACTTCATCGCCCTGGCGGCACTTATGTGCGGCTCGCCGCTTCTGTACCTGTCCTTTGCTCTGGTGATCATCCTGGACGGCGGCCTGGGCCTCTTTAAGATCACGGTGATCCGCCTGACGAAAAAGAAGGACTTCATGAACCGCATCAAGACGCCGCTCCACGACCATGCCCGGAAGAATCTCCACTGGGAGGGAGCCCAGGTGGTGGTGCGTTTTGCCGCATTGCAGCTCCTGGCTGCGCTTTTGACCATTTCGTTGATTCGATAATACCCGGGAGGCCTATGAGCCATGTTTGATAAGCTGACGGAAGAAGATATCCGTAAAATGCAGGAAGAGATCGATTACCGCAAGTTCGAGGTGCGCCCCAAGGCCCTGGAGGACCTGAAGGCAGCCAGCGAGCAGGGGGACCGGTCCGAGAATTTCGAATACTACGCTGCGAAGCGTTTTAAGAACAAAAACGAGAGCAGGATCCGCTACCTGGAGAAGATGATCGCCACAGCAACGGTGATCAAGAGCAACACTGCCGAGGGCGTCGTGAGCATCGATAACACGGTGGAGATCGAGTATCTGGAGGACGGGGAGATCGAGCAGTGCAAGATCGTCACCACGGTCCGTGCGGATTCTCTGGAAAATCGCATCACGCCGGAATCCCCTCTGGGGAAGGCCCTCATGGGCCGTAAAGTAGGGGATGTGGTAACGGTGAAGGTGGATGCGGACTATCAATACGAGGTCCGCATTCTGAACGTGATCAAAACCGATGGCTCGGGAGATGCCATCAACAGCTATTAAGGAGATTTACCCATTGAAGACCTATTTTCTGTTTGACCTGGACGGCACCCTCACGGATCCCAAGGAGGGGATCTGCACCTGCGTCCAATACGCCCTGAAGGCCTTCGGGATTGATGAGCCGGACCTGGACAAGCTGGAGTGCTTTATCGGTCCGCCCCTGGGGGAAAGCTTTCAGAAGTTCTACGGATTTTCCGAAGAGGATGCTAAAAAGGCAAAGGAGATTTACCGGGAGCGCTTCGTGCCCACGGGCATGTTCGAGAATGAGCTCTATCCCGGGATCCACAATATGCTCCGCTCCCTGAAAAATGCGGGGATGCACCTGGCAGTGGCTTCCAGCAAGCCCGAGCCCTTCGTAGAGAAGATCCTGAAGCATTTCAAGCTCCGGGACTATTTTGAAGTGGTGGTGGGCAGCAACCTGGACGGCACCAGAGAGAGCAAGAGCGAGGTTATCATGGAGGCGCTGCGGCGGCTCTTTGACGGCAGACCCATTGAATTTGACAAGGTCTTCATGGTGGGAGACCGGATGCATGACATCGAGGGCGCCCACAGTCTGCGGATCGAAGCGGTGGGGGTTACCTACGGTTACGGCTCCATGGAGGAGCTGAAAGAGGCAAAGGCCGATTACATCGTCCGTTCCGTGGAGGAGCTCCGTCTCTTCCTCATGCGGGAGGTCCGGGAGCTGGAGGACGAGCAGAAAAAGGCGGGCGTTGTCACCCGCGGCGACGGAAAATACAATTTCAAGGGCGGCGACCTCTGGCGGATCGTCTACTTTTTCCTGATGTATGTGGTGGTCCGGTCCATCGGCGCCTACGCCCTGACGGTGATCCTGGTGCTGCTTCAGCCGAAGATGCCGGCATCCTTAAGCGACTGGTTTTTTACCTTGAATGAAGAAGGGGAACTGGTAACCAGTGGGAACGCTACCGCCATTGTTACGGCCTTCGCCTTCCTGGTGGCGGGATGCAGCATCTTGAAAAATGCCGGGAAGATGATCCGGCGGGGCGAGGACAGGAGACGCCTGACCCATTTGACAAAGGAACCGGTGGTGTCTTATCTCCTGATGGTGGCAGCAGTAATCGGCGCTGTGCTGGGACTGAACCTTCTGGTGATGCAGCTGGGTCTGAACGAGGCGGAAGGCTACGCGGAAGTGGCCAGCGTCCAGTATTCCTGCCATATCATCATGGGCCTCATCGTCTACGGCATCATCTCCCCCATTTCTGAGGAGCTTCTGTTCCGTGGCCTGATCTACAATTATATCCGGGAGCTGACGGCCATCCGGCCCGCTCTCATCATCACCTCCCTGCTCTTTGCCTTCTATCACGGCAATGCGGTACAGGGAAGCTACGCGTTCCTCATGGGAATGCTCCTTTGCTACGGATATGAGTACTTCGGCACCTTTAAAGCACCTCTGCTGATGCATATGGGTGCCAACCTGCTGTCCTATCTGCTGACTTACCTGCTGAAGGGCGTAAGCGTACCTGCGGCGCCTCTGATCCTGGTATTTATGGCAATTTGCATCGCTTCGCTCCTGGCGTTGAACAAGAAAAAGCAAAAACTGATCTGAACGAGGGATTCCCGAAATGGCGAGAACCACCGAAGAAACCATCAAAACCAAAGAAAGACTGTCCGGTCCCGAGGCGCTGCGATGCATTGCCATGCTCCTGGTGACCGTGCTCCACTATCTGGGCAAGGGAGGCCTTCTGCCTTCTCTTGCGGCGGAAGGGTATACCCCGGAGGCCACCGGTACCTTCGCCTACCTGCTGGAGTCCTTTGCCATCGTGGCGGTGAACTGTTACATCCTGCTTTCCGGCTATTTTCAGGGCACCGGCACCGTAAAGTTCTCCCGCTTGGTGAAGCTCTACATCCGCTTTTATCTCTTTTCCGTCATCGTGGGTCTGCTCTGTGCGGCTTTTGGTGCGGTTCCCGCAGGGAGTCTTACCCTGCACTATTTCCTGACCCTGTTTTTCCCGGTGACCATGGGACATTACTGGTTCATGACCGCCTATTTCCTGTTCTATCTGGTGATGCCCCTGGTGGGGGCTGCCCTGCGGCGTCTTTCCGCTGAGCAGATTTCAGTGGTGCTGGCGGGAATGCTGCTGTTTCATTGCATCCTGAAGACCATCCTGCCCTTCTACCTGGAGATCACTACCGACGGCTATGACTGGACCTGGTATTTCACCGTCTTTTTGCTGGGGGCCTATGCCCGGAAAAAGGACTGGGCTTTCCTGAAAAAGCGCAGCACCTGCCTGATCCTTTATGTGGCCGGGTGCCTGCTGACCTTTGCAAGGGTGTACGCCCTCTGGTTTGTGTACCGGAAGACCGGCGCCTGCGGCGCCCTCATCAGCCAGAGCCTGGATTATAACCAGCTGACGGTGGTGGCAGCAGCCCTGGGACTCTTTGGCGTCTTCCTTCATCTGGAAGGACCCGTGACCCGGTTCCTGGCCCGGATCGCGCCCTATACCCTGGGCGTTTATCTGTTTCAGGAGAATCTGGGGCTGCGGTATCTGTGGCAGCCGTTGCTGGGCAGTAACAAAGTGACGGGAGTCCTTTCCCTGCTTTTCCATGTGCTGGGTGCGGTGGTCGTCATGTTTGCTGCGGGAGTTCTGGCGGATTATCTGCGGAGCCTCTTGCAAAATGCATTACAGACGTTATTGTTAAAAACACCGGTATTTCACGGCCTTCGGGATCGGATCCTGAAGGTGGATGTTTTACTGGCTGAGGATACGGAGACGAAATGATCAAGCAGAGCGGGCGGCGCGGAAAAATGAACAGAGCCGACTTCCGGCAGCGCTATTTCAGCGACCTTCAGTGGAAGGGCGCGCTGGAAAGCATTGCCATGATCTTTCTCGTGCTCTATCCCCTGCGGAACATCCATATCGGCGGCGACCTGATGGATACCGGATATAATTATGTAAACTTCCTCTACATGGGAACGAAACATGTGGACAGCATGTGGGTCTTCTCCACCTACCTGGCAACGCTGGCAGGCCATCTGATGACCCTGCTCCCGGGAGGAGAGACCATTCTGGGGCTGAACCTCTACACTTCCCTGATCGTCAGCCTCATCGCCATCATCAGCTACCGGTTTTGTACCGTTCATCTTAAAATATCACATGTAATTACATTCCTGGGGATCTTCATGGCCCTGAATCTGTGCTGGTGTCCCACCGCACTGCTCTACAATTACCTTACATATCTGCTGTTATTGATTGCCTGCAGGAACCTTTATGTGGGGATGGAACAGAATCGTAATTCCCTGTTGCTGGCGGCGGGGATCTGTATCGGCCTCAATGTCTTTGTTCGGTTTTCCAACCTTCCGGAGCTGTCCCTGCTGGCCATCATCTGGTTCTACGGTGTGTCCTGTCACATCGCCGGCGGAAAGGATGCGCTCTTAAAGACCCTGGCCCGGACCCTGTGGTTTTTGATGGGTTATGTGGGGATCGTTGCCACCCTGCTTGTGGCCCTGGGGATCGTCTACGGCAGAACCGCATATTTTGCCGGGATCTCGGAACTGCTGGCCATGACGGAATCCGCCTCTGACTATACCGCTGTTTCCATGCTGAAGACCCTGTTCCGGGAGTACTGGGATGCAGGGTATTGGCTGAGCCGCATTGCTTTCTTTGCCATCATAGGCGTTCTCATTGCCGTGCCAGCAAAGCTTCTGGACTGGCGCATCATGCCGGAGACCTCCCGCAAAGGGAAGATCTGGCCCTTCAAGGAAGGCTTTTCCCTGGCGGCCCTTTCCAAGATCATCGGATTGCTGCTGGGTATCTTTTCCGTCATCTGGCTGTTTTCCGGGGAACCGGAGCGGCATTTTGCCTCCAATCTGTACTACAGCTACGATTCCGTCAGCCTCCCTGCGAGGGTGCTGTTGCTGTTGTTTTTGCTGTTCTGCCTGCTGCGGCTGGTGATCCCCTGGAGTACGCCGGGAGAGCGGCTGATTTCCGCACTGTGCGTGTTCCTGCTCCTCATTACCCCCATCGGCAGCAACAACGGTCTCTATGCGGCCATGAACAATCTGTTTCTGGTGGCGCCCTTCGGACTGTGGCAGATCTTTATCTTTGTCCGCAGGAGAGAAACGGGGATCACGGATATCCGCATGGGCGGCGGCCGGGGCAGGGTTCCCGTGTTTGTACGGCGTTTTGTACGCCTGATCCCGCTGTTTTCCGCCAAAGCGGTGCTCTGTGCCTTTCTGGCCCTCTGCATCGTGCAGTTCACGGCCTTTGGCAATACCTTCGTCTTTACCGAAAGCACCGGTGTCATCGATCCGGCGTATGAGATTGAGGGTGTGAAGGTCTTTTCCGGCATCCGCATGAATGAGAAACGGGCGGAAGGACTGGCAGATCTGATAAATTATGTAAACCAAAACAATCTGAAGGGCAGGGATGTGATCCTCTACGGCAACAACCCGTCTTTAAGCATGTACCTGGGAATGCCCCCTGCATTCAATTCCTGGCCTTCCCTGCGTTCCTATTCCTACCAGAAATTCGCCCTGGCCATGTCCGAGCTGAACGGGTATCCTGTCATTATCCTGGATGCCAAGTACGAGGGCTACCTGGAGGATCCCGCTACCTACACCGAGGACAACATGTTCCAGGAGGGGAAATGGGCGCTGTTACAGGATTTCATGAGAGTCTGCGGATATCGCGCGACCTTCCGCAACGACGAATTTACGCTTTATGAGGCCGGAGGAGGCAGATAAATTGGCACTGAACATGGAAAGCACCACAACGGATACCGAACTGCCCCAGATCCGGATCTCGGTCCACGGTCTGGTGGATTTCCTGCTGCGGAGCGGCGATATCGACAATCGCCGGCATGTGGGAACGGAATCCGCCATGCAGCAGGGCAGCAAGATCCACCGTATGATCCAGAAGCGTATGGGTCCGGAGTACGAGCCGGAGGTCTCTCTGCGTCTTGTGGTCCCCGGAGAGGGGTACTGCCTGTCCGTGGAGGGTCGTGCCGACGGCATCATCACCGCCCCCGAGGGCGTTACCGTGGATGAGATCAAGGGCACCTACCGGTCCCTGGAGCGCATGAAAGCCCCGGTGCCGGAGCATCTGGCCCAGGCAAAATGCTACGCCTACATCTATGCTTTGCAGCAGTCTCTGCCCGAGATCCGGGTGCGACTCACCTATTGCAATATGGAATCTGAGGAGATCCGCTATTTCTACGCGGATTTTTCTTTCCGTGAGCTGGAGGAATGGTTTCTGGGGCTCATCGAGGAATACAGGCGCTGGGCGGACCTGCAGTTTTCCTGGACGAATACCCGCCAGGCTTCCATTCAAAACCTCCCCTTTCCCTACCCTTACCGGAAGGGACAGAAGGAACTGGCCATCCAGGTCTACCAGACCATTGCGGAGAAAAAGAAGCTCTTTCTGGAAGCTCCTACCGGTGTCGGAAAGACCCTGACCACCGTCTATCCTGCGGTGCAGGCTGTGGGCAGAAACATGGCGGACCGGATCTTTTACCTGACGGCTAAGACCATCACCCGTACCGTGGCGGAGGAGAGCTTCGGCCTCTTGCGGGAGAAGGGACTTCATTTCAAATCTGTGGTGCTGACGGCAAAGGAGAAGCTCTGCCTGCTGGACAGACCCGACTGCAATCCCGAGAGCTGCCCCAGAGCAAAGGGACATTACGACCGGATCAACGAGGCCCTCTATGCCCTGGTTTCCGGGGAGGAGACCATGTCCCGGGAAGTGATCGAGGAATATGCGGAGCGTTACCAGGTATGCCCCTTTGAGCTGATGCTGGATGCCTCCCTGTTCTGCGATGCCATCATCGGTGATTACAATTACCTTTTTGACCCTCATGTGCGCCTGAAGCGCTTTTTTGCCGAGGGCGGAGAGGGGAGCTATATCTTCCTCATCGACGAGGCCCACAATCTGGTGGATCGGGGCCGGGAGATGTACAGCGCCCTTTTGTACAGGGACTGGTTTTTCCGGCTGGCAAGAAGCCTGAAGCGGGAGATCCTGACGGAGCTTTCCGAGGAGGAAAATGCGGCGAAAAAGACTGCGATCCCCGGGCAGATGTCCTTCCTGACGGAAGAGGAGGAAGAGGCGGAGGAGGAAAATCCCCTGCTGAAGGTCCCTGACCGGGAGCTGCCTGCTTCCTTTGACGTGTCCGACGAGCAGATCGATACCATTTACCGCAGCGTTCGCGGCGCCAGGAGGCATCGGGGCGGCAGCCGGCTGGTCCGGGAGGGCTATGCCGAGAAAATGGTCTACCGCCTGGAGGAAACGGCGGATATCCTGCGGGAAATGCAGCGGGATTGCAATGAACACTGCGTGCTGGACTCCATCGACGAGCTGAACCTGCCTCTGATGAAGTTCTACGGCCTGGTGAGCGACTACCTGGAGGAGCATGAGGAGAAGACCCTGCCCATCCGGGAGGAGATCCTGGACCTCTTCTTTGAGGTATCCCACTTCCTGGAAATGTGGGAGCAGATGGATGAAAACTACATCACCTACTGCCAGATTGACGACGAAAAACGCTTCTTCGTGAAGCTTTTCTGTGTGCATCCCGGAAACATGCTGGCCCAATGCATGGGACAGGGACGCAGCAGTATCCTCTTTTCCGCCACCCTTCTGCCCATTCAGTACTACAAGAACCTGCTGGGGGGCAAGGAGAGCGATTACGAGGTTTACGCCCATTCCGTCTTTGATCCCGGCGCCATGGGACTGATGATCGCCCGGGATGTGACCAGCCTTTATCAGCGCAGGAACCGGGAGGAATATGTCCGCATTGCCCGCTACATCAGTGAGATCACTGCGGCAAAGCCCGGAAATTACCTGCTCTTTTTCCCGTCCCACAGCTTCCTGGACGAGGTGCTCCTCTGCTATGAAGAGCTGTTCCTGACGGAGGACCAGACCTGCATCTGTCAGACGGAAAACATGAACGAAGCGGAGCGGGAGGACTTCCTGCGGCGCTTTTCCGGCGATGCGGCCGGCAAGGACTCCCTGAGCGACCTCCTGGGATTCGAGATCGAGGAGGAGGAAGCGGAGCAGACCCTGCTGGGCTTCTGCGTTATGGGCGGCATCTTCAGCGAAGGCATCGATCTGAAGGAGGACCGACTCATCGGCGTTATCGTGGTGGGAACCGGTATTCCTCTGGTTTGCTTTGAACGGGAGATCTTAAAGGATTACTTTGACCGGGAGGGCAGCAGCGGCTTTGATTACGCCTACCGCTTCCCGGGGATGAATAAAGTGCTCCAGGCCGCCGGGCGGGTGATCCGCACGGAGAACGACCGGGGCGTGGTGGCGCTGCTGGATGAGCGCTTCCTGCAGCCCTCCTATGTGCGCCTCTTCCCCAGAGAGTGGGAAAAATACGGCACCGTGTCCGTGGACGAGGCCCGGGCTGCCGCCAAACACTTCTGGGACCGGATCCAATGATGAAATAAGGGCCCGGACCGCGCATCTGCGCGTTCCGGGCCCTTATTTTACAGTAATTGCTTCACCTTGCAGTTTTCGATGCCTGCGCTCCAGAAATCCTTCACGGGGATGTTCCGTACCTGGCAGATAATGCTGCAATTCATGGCGCCGTGGCCCACGATCAGCACATCCTTCCCCTGCTCCACCAAAGGATATACCTGCTCCTTCAGGAAAGCGCCGGTCCTGGCGTAGAGCTCCTCCAGGCTTTCTCCGCCCTCCACGGGTACCTTGTATTCCTCCGGGTCCTGAAACAGCTGGTTTACCGGGCAGTCGGGGATCTGAAAGCTGTTCTCTATTCCCTCGAAAACGCCGAAACACATCTCCTGTAACCGATCATCCTTTACGATGGGAATGTCCCGTCCTGCCAGCACGATCTCTGCGGTCTCTGCAGCCCGCTGTAAGGGGGATACAAAGCAGATGTCCAGGTGGAGATCCCGGATCTCCTCCGCTGCGGCTCTTGCCTGCTCCCGTCCCTCCTCATTCAGGGGGATGTTCGTCCTGCCCTGGAGCTTGCGCAGGTCGTTCCAATCGGTCCTGCCATGTCGCATGATATAAAGCATTTCGCACCTCTTCTTACTTCTTTCGAGCTCTCATTATACCATTCCCGCCCCTCCCCCGCTACCCCTCCCGCCGACTCGCCGTCCCGAGCCAAATTGCGGATAATTCCCCCTCCGCACAAGCTCCTTATCCGCAAATCCCGCGTCACCTACCGCCCCTCCCGCGCCAAATTGCGGATAGCCCCCATCCGCACAAGCCCTTTATCCGCAAATCCCGCGTCACCCACCGCGCCGGTCCCCGACCAGGAAACGCTCGCGGCACCGGCACCACGGATGGGGTGTTATTTATTTGTTTACATAAAGCGGCACAACATCCGCTATTTTACGCGATTCTTTGATTATGTAAACTAAAATTATGTCTTCTTTCATTTCTTTCAAAATGATTTTATTACAGGCGCAATATCGAAAATGACACAGAAAAAAACACAGACACTGACGTCAGTGTCTTATGTGGATAAGTAGGTGGATTATGTGGATATAAAATCATATGACACGTAAATTCGACATTTATGCACACATCTGTCGTCATATTCATTTCCCTGTCCACATGAAGGATTTTTTGCAGGAGGTGACCCGGTACTGAACCGGTCATTTTTTTTATGGAAACCGATCACCCGCACAAAACCCCGCAAAAACGTTAGGTGACATAATCGGGCCATTTTTCCCGATTCCTTTTTACTTTTTCCGGCGTTTGTGAGAAACTAAAGAGGTACCGTCCGCCTCCCTCGGGCAGGGAACCGGTACCTGCGGACATACAAAATTCATGGATGATTTACGGAGGTTTTCCTATGTGGGCTGAAAGCAGCGTTTTTTATCAGATCTATCCCCTGGGCTTTTGCGGAGCGCCCTTTGAAAATGACGGCGTTTTGGAGCACCGGATCCTGAAGGTTTTGGACTGGATCCCTCATATGAAGAAGCTGGGGATCACCGCCATCTATTTTTCTCCCCTCTTCGAATCCGATACCCATGGGTACAATACCCGGGACTATACCCTCATCGACAAACGTCTGGGAACCAACGAGGATTTTGCGCAGGTCTGTAAGACCCTCCACGAAAACGGCATCCGGGTGGTGCTGGACGGCGTCTTCAACCATGTGGGCAGAGGCTTCTGGGCTTTCCGGGATGTGCTGGAGAAGCGGGAGGCTTCCGAATACGTCAGCTGGTTTGCACGGATCGCCTTTGACGGGAACTCTAACTACAACGACGGCCTCTGGTATGAGGGATGGGAAGGCAATTACGACCTGGTGAAGCTGAACCTGGGAAATCCTGCGGTGCGGGAGCATATCTTTAACGCCGTGGCCGGCTGGGTGAAGGAGTTCGACATCGACGGACTGCGGCTGGATGTGGCCTACTGTCTGAGTCAGGATTTCGTAAGCGACCTGCGGCGGCACTGCAACGATCTGAAGGAGGATTTCTTCCTGGTGGGAGAGATGCTTCATGGGGACTACAATCCTCTGATGAACGCCGGCCTGGATTCCGTGACGAATTACGAATGCTACAAGGGACTCCACAGTGCCCTGAACAGTTACAACCTCTTTGAGATCGTCCACAGCCTCCTGCGGCAGTACGGCCCCGAGCAGTGGACCCTCTATAAGGGAAAGCACCTTCTGGCTTTCGCGGACAACCACGATGTGACCAGAGCGGCTTCCATCCTGCAGAATCCCAGACACCTGCCCCTGATCTATGCCCTGGTCTTTGGCATGCCCGGGATCCCCTGCATCTACTACGGCAGCGAGTGGGGACTTACCGGCAGGAAGGAGGACGGGGACCCGGCACTGCGCACCTGCCCGGAAGCGCCGGAGTGGAACGAGCTGACGGATCTCATTTCCCGGATGGCGGCTGCCAAGGCGTCTTCCGAAGCCCTGAACTACGGCGATTTTACCAGTGTTGTCCTCACCAACAGACAGTGCATTTTCCAGCGTCGTTCCGAGCATGAGCGGGTGCTGGTGGCCCTGAACATCGATGAGCATCCCTTCACCGCTCATTTTGATGCGGGCTGCGGTCAGGCCACGGATCTCATCACGGGTGAGCTCCACGATTTTGGAGGCGGCAGCGAACTTCCTCCCTACAGCGCGTATTTTTGGAAATGCGAGCATTGACAAACCACGCCGCTTTCATTAAACTTTTTAAGCATATATCCTTAGGAACATAAATATAAGAAACGAGGCAGGTTTGACTTATGAGCAAGGAATTGGCAAAAACCTACGATCCGCAAGGGATTGAGGATCGCATTTATCAAAAATGGCTGGAGAAGAAATACTTCCACGCCGAGGTGGATCACTCTAAGACTCCTTTTACCATCGTGATCCCCCCGCCGAACATCACCGGACAGCTTCACATGGGCCACGCCCTGGACAATACCATGCAGGACATCCTGATCCGCTGGAAGAGAATGCAGGGATACAATGCCCTCTGGCAGCCCGGCACCGACCATGCGTCCATCGCTACCGAGGTGAAGATCATCGAGACCCTGAAGAAGGAAGGCGTGGACAAAAACGATCTGGGCCGCGAGAAGTTTCTGGAGAGAGCCTGGGAGTGGAAAAAGGAGTACGGTGGCAGGATCATTTCCCAGCTGAAGAAGATGGGTTCCTCCTGCGACTGGGACCGTGAGCGCTTTACCATGGATGAGGGCTGCAACAGAGCCGTCACCGAGGTTTTCGTGAAAATGTATGAGAAGGGATATATCTACAAGGGATCCCGGATCATCAACTGGTGTCCTGTCTGTAACACTTCCATTTCCGATGCAGAGGTGGAGTACCAGGAGCAGGCCGGCCATTTCTGGCACATCAAGTATCCTCTCATCGACGAGGCAACCGGAGAGCCCAGCACCACCGAGTTCCTGACCTTTGCCACCACACGCCCCGAGACCATGCTGGGTGATACCGCAGTGGCAGTGCATCCCGATGACGAGCGCTACACCGGCCTCCACGGCAGAAAGGTGCTGCTTCCCATCGTGAACCGTGTGATCCCCATCGTTACCGACGCTTACGTTGACAGAGAGTTCGGTACCGGTGTGGTGAAGATCACCCCCGCCCACGACCCCAACGACTTTGAGGTGGGCAAGCGCCATAACCTGCCCATCATCAACATCCTGAACGACGACGCCACCATCAACGCAAACGGCGGCAAGTTTAACGGAATGGACCGTTACGAAGCCCGGAAGGCCATCGTGAAGGAGCTGGAGGAAATGGGACTTCTGGTGAAGATCGAGGAGCACTCCCACAATGTGGGTACCCACGACCGTTGCAAGACCACCATCGAGCCCATGGTGAAGGAGCAGTGGTTCGTCCGCATGGACGAGCTGATCAAGCCCGCCGTGAAAGCCATCAAGGAAGGGGAGATCAAGCTGGTTCCTTCCCGGATGGAAAAGACCTATTTCAACTGGACCGACAACATCCGCGACTGGTGTATCAGCCGTCAGCTCTGGTGGGGACACCGGATCCCGGCTTACTACTGTGCGGATTGCGGCGAGACCGTTGTTTCCGGCACTGCGCCCACCGTTTGTCCCAAGTGCGGCGGTACCCACTTAAATCAGGATCCCGATACTCTGGACACCTGGTTCTCCTCCGCTCTGTGGCCCTTCGAGACCCTGGGATGGCCGGATCAGACCGAGGATCTGAAGTATTTCTATCCCACCGACGTTCTGGTGACCGGATATGACATCATCTTCTTCTGGGTCATCCGTATGATCTTCTCCGGCTACGAGCAGATGGGAGAGCGCCCCTTCAAGACCGTATTTTTCCACGGCCTGGTGAGAGATTCCCAGGGCCGGAAAATGAGTAAGTCCCTGGGCAACGGTATCGACCCTCTGGAGATCATCGAAAAGTACGGTGCAGATGCTCTGCGACTGACCCTGATCACCGGTAACGCACCCGGCAACGACATGCGCTTCTACTATGAGCGTGTGGAGAACAGCCGCAACTTTGCCAACAAGATCTGGAATGCTTCCCGTTTCATCATGATGAACATGGAGAGCTCTCTGGAGAAGACCGGCAAGGCAGTCACCGAGCCTGCAGTCAGTGACCTGGAGCCTGTGGATCGCTGGATCCTGTCCAAGCTGAACACCCTGGTGAAGGATGCTACCGAGAACATGGATCACTTCGAGCTGGGCATTGCGGTTCAGAAGGTTTATGACTTCATCTGGGAGGAGTTCTGTGACTGGTACATCGAGATGGTGAAGCCCAGACTCTACAACACCGAGGATACGGTGAGCCAGAATGCGGCTCTGTGGACCCTGAAGACTGTCCTCATTGATGCACTGAAGCTCCTGCACCCTTACATGCCTTTCATCACCGAGGAAATCTTCTGCACCCTGCAGGATGAGGAAGAGTCCATCATGATCAGCAAGTGGCCTGAGCCCATGGATTCCAGAAGCTTCCCCGAGGAGGAGAAGGCCATCGAGACCATCAAGGCAGCGGTTCGCGGTATCCGCGGTATCCGTACCGAGATGAACGTGGCTCCTTCCCGCAAGGCAGCAGTCCATGTGGTCAGCGACAGCGACGAGCTCCTGCAGATCTTTGAGAACGGCAAGCTCTTCTTCGCTTCCCTGGCATACGCCAGCAGCGTGGTCACCCAGAAGGACAAGGCCGGCATCAGCGACGATGCGGCATCCGTGGTGATCCCCGGCGCTACCATCTACATTCCTTTTGAGGATCTGGTGGACATCGCAGCCGAGATCGAGCGCCTTCAGAAGGAGAAGGCACGCCTGGAAGGCGAGCTGAAGCGTTCCGAGGGAATGCTGGGCAACGAGAAGTTCCTGGCGAAGGCTCCCGCCTCCAAGATCGAGGAGGAGAAGGCTAAGCAGGAGAACTACCGTCAGATGATGGAACAGGTGGAAAACAGACTGAATCAGTTGAAAAAATGAGTAAAACCATGAGAAACGGAGACGAAGCGGCGGCATTCCTTTCGGAGCTTCCCCGCTTCGTACCGGACTATCAACCGAATATGGTAACGGATGCTTGGAGGCGCCTGGGTTCCCCGGGGGCCTCCTGTACTTTGATCCATGTGGCAGGCACAAACGGGAAGGGTTCCGTCTGTGCCTGTTTGAGCTCCCTGCTTCGGGCTGCCGGCAGGACCGTTGGGGTGAATACTTCCCCCCATCTGACGGATCTCCGGGAGCGCTTTGTCTGCAACGGGGAGGAGATTTCTCCGGAGGAGCTGACCCGCCACACCAACCGCATCCTGGAGGTGTTTCCCGAGGCGGCGGAAGGAAAAATGACCTTCTCCGAGATATTGCTCCTCATCTACCAGCTGTTCCTGGAGGAGCATCGGCCGGAGTTCAGCGTCCTGGAAACCGGCATGGGTGGCAGGCTGGACCCTTCCAATGCCCTGCCGGAAAAGGCCCTGTGCATCCTGACCCGCATCGGGGAGGATCATATGGAATACCTGGGAGATACTTTGGAAGCGGTAGCGGCCGAAAAGGCAGGAATTCTGCGGCCCGGCTGTCCTGTGGTCTACTCCGATCTGGTGCCGGAAGCCTCCGCCGTGATCCGAAGCGCCGCAGAGTCGCTTTCCTGCCCCCTGTATCCCGTGTCTGAAAACACGTTTTCCGATGTGGTCAGAGGGCAGAAAAGTATTGATTTTTCTTTACATACTCGCTACTATAGTAACAAGCGCCTTACTGTACCTTCCGGGGCGCTGTATCAGGCGGAAAACGTCTCAATCGCAGTAACCGCGGCCACTTTGCTCCTTTCGAAGGAGTCATTGACCGAATCGGTTCTGGATCTGGGGCTGGCCCGGTTCCACTGGGCTGCCCGGATGGAAGAAATCTTTCCCGGCGTCTTTTTGGACGGAGCCCACAATCCCGACGGGATCAGGGCCCTCCTCGCCAGCGTATCCGCAGACGGATGCACCGGGAAGAGACGGCTTTTGTTCGCAGCCATGTCCGACAAGCCCTATGAACGGATGCTTCGGGACATAGGAGACGCCGCCCTGTTTACTGATATCACGCTGGTATCCCTGCCCTTAAAGCGCAGTGTGAAGATACCGGATTGGAACGCATTTACGGAGAGCAACCCCGAATTGCCCTGCCGCGTGACGGAGGTGGATGCCGCCGAAGTCCTGCGGGAGATGATGGCGCAGAAGGGGGAGCGGGACCTTATCTATGTGGCCGGAAGCCTGTATCTGGCAGGCTCTGTTAAGGAGAATTTCAGCCATGATCAATTTTGACGAGGAAATCAAAAAATTCAGTCCCAGCCTCGAGATCGGCGAGGTGGAGGATGCGGTATATCACCTGGATCTGACCGACGCGACTGATATGCTTCTGGACCTGTTAAAGGAGCAGGAGGCTGCGGGAGAATCCGCTAAAACAGATACTTTCTAGGAGGCGCCATGTATTGCTATCATTGTGGTGCCCTTCTCTCGGAATATGATTACTGCACCAATTGCGGTGCGGATGTCGGAACCTATAAGAAGATCATTGCCCTTTCCAACCGCCTCTACAACGACGGCCTGGAGAAGGCCAGGGTACGGGATCTGACCGGTGCCGGGGGAAGCTTGCGGCAGTGCCTGAAACTGAATAAGGATCACATAGAGGCCAGAAACCTGCTTGGACTGGTCTATTTTGAGATGGGAGAAACGGCTGCGGCCCTCAGCGAGTGGGTGGTGAGCCAGTCCCGCAGAGGCGAGAAAAACATCGCCATCGAGTACATCAATCTCTTCCAGAACAACGCCGGAAGAGTGGATGTCATCAACCAGTCCATCCGGAAGTACAATCAGGCCTACAATTACTGTCTCCAGGACAGTGTGGATCTGGCAGAGATCCAGTTAAAGAAGCTTCTTTCCATGAATCCCAAGCTTCTCCGTGCCCATCTTCTGCTGGCGCTCATCTACATTAAGGATGAGAAGTGGGAGAGAGCGGAACGGGAGCTTCACAAGGTTCTGGAAGTGGATCATAACAATACCACGGCCCTGCGTTACCTGAAGGATGTGGAGCGGGTGCTGGAGCCCGAGGAAGGGGAGAAAAAGCCCCGCCACAAGGGTAAGGATGAGGTGATCCGTTACCAGGCAGGAAACGAGCTTATCATTCAGCCCACCAATATGCTGGAGCAGAAGACCAGCAGCGGTTTTTCCACCGTGATCAACATCCTGATCGGTCTGATCCTGGGTGTAGCCGCTACCTATTTCCTGATCCTGCCCGCCAAGGTTTCCTCCGTGACGGAAGAGTATCAGGCCAAGGTGGTGGAGCTGGGAGAGAACCTGGATACCAAGACCTCCACCATTCAGGAGCTGGAGACCCAGGTAAACAATCTGAAGACGCAAAATGCCGGCCTGGAGGATATCATCGACGAGTATTCCGGACAGGGCGGCATCCTGAGCAACATCGATCTGCTCCTGACCGCGGCAAACAGCTACCTGAACGGTGCTACCGCGGATGAGACGGCAGATGCTCTGACCAAAGCTTCCTCCGCTGTGGAACTGGAAGCCATGTCGGAGCCTTTCCGTACCCTGTACCAGACCCTGATGAGCAAGGTGGGTCCGGAGCTTTCCACCAATTTCTACACGGAAGGCTACACCGCATACCGCAACGAGGATTATGAATCCGCGGTACGTCTCCTGACCCAGGCCTTTGAATACGATGCCACCAATGTGGACGCACTGTTCAATCTGGGCAATGCCTACCGCAAGCTGGGTGACAATGACAATGCCAAGGAGGTCTACAACCGTGTGATCTCCCTGTTCCCTAACGACGAGCGCGCCACCAGAAGCAAGCAGTTCCTGGACGAGATGGCGGCTGAGGATTAACGGAGTACTATGGCTGATACGAGAAGTGGTGGCAGATCCGCCGGCAGCAATTTCCTGACCGTTGCCATGTGGGTCAGCCTGATCTGCTTTATGTTATGCCTGTCCGGCTATGCGCTCCTGACCCGGTATGCGAAGGAGCATCCGGCGGTGGAGCCGGTTCCCGCTGCGGCGGGGGAGGAACGCCTCTACACCCAGGAGTACCTGGATCAGAGGGTTGCGGAAGCGGCCCGGACGGCACTGGCAGACGGAAATATCGAAATTGAAGAGGCTTACGAGCAGGGCGTGGAAGCAGGCCGAAAGGGCGTGTTGGATACCATAAGAGAGCTCCTTTCCGGCGGTATGAGCGTGCTGGAGGTGCTGCGTCCCCTTTACGACGAAGAGGTGGTGGTGGTCAGTAACAAGACCTTCCATTTCGTGCCCATCCAGTTTAACCTGAAGCTCAGCGAGATGCTGCAGGAACGCTTAAGTGTCCTGGAAAACGGCGAGTTTACCTACCTGGGGGAGGACGGTGAGACCGTGATCTCTCACAAGGGCATCGATGTGTCTCAGCACCAGGGCAAGATCAACTGGGAAAAAGTAGCGGACGAAGGCGTGGAATTTGCCCTGATCCGTTCTATCTATCGGGGCTACGGCTCCGGTAAGCTGGTGGAGGATTCCACCTACGAGGACAACATGGAGGGAGCCATCGCAAACGGCATCCATGTGGGAACCTATGTATTTACCCAGGCCATTTCCGAAGAGGAGATGCTGGAGGAGGCGGAAATCGCTATTGAGCGTGCAAAGCCCTACGGCACCGGCTTTCCCATCGTCATCGATGTGGAGCGAGTGGAGGGAGAAAATCCCCGTATGGACGCTTTGACCAAGGAAGAGCGGACGGATCTGGTGCTTCTGTTCTGCAAGACCGTGGAGGATGCAGGGTATCTTCCCATGATCTACTACAACACCGAGATGAGCCTGCTGTACATGGAGGTGGAGCGGCTTGAGGAGATCCCGAAGTGGTTCGCCTCCTACACCGAAAGTCTCTTTTATCCCTATTCCTACAATATCTGGCAGTACAGCCCCAAGGGCAGTGTCAGCGGGATCAAGGGTGAGGTGGACATGAACATCTGCCTGGATCCTTTCTGGGAGTAAACAAAAGAAAAGCAAAGCAAAAGCCCCGCCTGCGCAAGCAGACGGGACTTTTTTAAAATATCGGAGAGATATTTTATTATGCCACCCTCATAAAAAACTCTGTATTTTCGAACACTTATGCTTCCGTCATAGTAAATCCCTTCGCCTGGAGGCACAGCTCCACTTCGTGGGGATCGTCCGCATGGAAGACCATGATGGGTCTGCCGGACTTGCGGTTAAAGGACAGATAAAGGTAATCGATGTTGATGTTGCCGGCATCGCAGGCCTTCAGCAGCTTATTCAGATTACCGACTTCATCCGTGACTTCCACCCCCAGGACATCCGTTTTCTTGCAGAAAAATCCGTCCTTTGTCAGGCACTCCACAGCCTTGTCCGCATCGGTGACGATCATGCGGATGATGCCGTATTCGGCGCTGTCATTGGTGACAGAGCCCAGGATATTGATATCGTTCTCCGCCAGGATCGCGGTGAGGCGCTCCATGGTGCCCCGCTTGTTCTCAGCGTAGATGGAAACCTGTTTTAACATTGAGATCCTCCCTGCCGGGACCAACCCGGCACTTTCGCACTTTAAAGCGCTGACATTCAACGATCACTATTGTACCACCGAAGTGCCGATTTGCCAAGGATAAGATGGAAATGCGGGAAAAAAGCGGGGAAATCTCATTGACGGGGAACTCCTGCGGGGTAGAATGGAATAGGAAATGCGCGGCGTAAGGCACGCAAAAGGGGAGAAGGAACATGATCAGAAACCGGATCGGAAATGCAAAACACGGGAGAAGGATCGCTGCGGCGTGGCTTTCCTCCCTGTTGGTGCTGACCCTTGCAGGGTGCGGGGCAATCTCCCGGGAGGACCGGGAAGTGACGCTGCAGGAGGCATCCGAAGCAGCGCCGGGAGACGCTCCCGTCTTCCAATCGGAGACTTCCACGGCACCTGAGACAGAAGGACCTTTTTTCCGGGTGGTGGGGCGTCCCATCCCGGAGCCGGATCTGACGGATCTGGTCAGTGCCTTTGCCGGTGCGGCCCCGGAAGAGGAGGAGTATCTCTCCCTTCCCTATGGGGAGAAGGCGGGAGATCTGATGGTGGGTACCGTGGAGCAGACCGTCTTTGGCAGCAGGCTCTGTCTCCTGCGTACCGTTGCCGGCGCGGGACTGGATCCTGCTTCCGCGGCGGCCCAGGGGATGGAGGAGAATCTGGTCAAGAATTTTTATCAGTATCTGGGCGGAGCTGTCCAGACCTATGACCCGGAGGCGGACCAATGGGAGACCGTCACCTGGGAGGCTTCCGATCTCGTCATAGAGAACTTTGACCGGGGCCTGAAGGCAGCGCACATTCTGGGGATCTATGAAGACAGGATCTATCTGCAGCTCATGTATTACGGAGCGCCGGGGGAGGAACGCGGATTCGTGAGCGCTGTCGGCGGCGGAAAGGCACCGGAGGTGCTGGGGGAGATCCCGCCGGCCTATCTGGGCTACCGGCTGTATCTGGATCAGGGCGTCCTCTGTGGCATGGATCTGGTGGGAAAAGCAGCGGTTACCTTTGATGCGTCTATGGAGCCCCTGGAGATGAAGGTTTTCGGTCCTATGGAGGGATGGACCGTGGACGATGGCGGCAATGCGCTGGTCTACGGCATCGCAGACAAGGCTCTCTGGTTTTCCGACAGCCCGGCGGAGGAGCCGCTTTCCCGCATCGGGGAGCCCTTTATCTTCGCAAAAGGCAGCGGTTATGCTCCCTACGTCGACGGGGACGGGATGCTGGTTGCCTGCAACAACGGGGTCTATTTTACGGATGCGGATGGGACCCATCTGTGCCGCTTTGCGGACCAGGATCTGGTGACCACGGACATTTCCGGGATCTGGAGGACGGGGGATGGCTTTTGCTTTTATGATTTTGGCGACACTGGAACGGAGCTCTATACCGGCACGCCCGTTGCGGAGAATCCGGCACTCCTGAAGCAGACCGTCACCGCCAGGGTGGCTGTGCTCACGCCCTATTTCAAGGAAATGGTCACCAAATACAACAGCCGCAGCGAGGACTACCGGATCGTGCTGCAGGAGCAGACGGGACTGGACTATATGGAGCGTCTGGAAAAGCAGCTGGCTGCCGGAGAAGCCCCGGATCTCATCGAGACCGAAATGGTGGATGTGCCTGCCCTGGCCGTGAAGGGAGCTTTCCTTTCGCTGGATGACCTGGCAGAGGAAGCGAGAGACGGGGTGTTTGCCTCTGCGCTGGCCTGCGGTCAGGTGGATGGGACTCAGTACATGCTCCCCTACGAGATCCGGCTGCAAACCTATGTGACCTCCCGGCGGATCGCCGGGGATCTGGAGACCTGGAATACGGAGGATTTCATGGAGCGGATCGAGGGCTCTGGCGCGGAGCTGGCTCTGATGGCGCCTCCTGCCTATCTGGCAGAGTATTTTGCGCTCTATGACACGGCCTGCAGCGATTACATCGACTGGGGGGCCGGGGAGAGCCACCTGGAGGAAGCACCTTTTGTCCGGGTCTTGGAGTTTGCGAAAAAATACGGAAAAGTGGACGGAGAGAATTTCGGCAGAGAATGGGAGCAGGGGATCTATGACGGCAGGATCGCCGGAGATGTCAGCAATATGCCGGATTCCTTTACGCTGATGAACCGGGCGGAGGTGTATTTCCAAGGACAGCCCTCTTTCCTGGGATTTCCCCGGCAGCAGGGCAGCGGCGGCTACATCGAGGCCTTCGGATTTGTGGTCAATGCGGATTCTCCCAATGCGGAGGCGGCAAAGGATTTCCTCCGCTGGCTGATCTCGGAGGAGGGACAGCGTCAGTATCTGCGCTCCAGCCATTCCATGGGCGGTAACCTGGTAGGAATGTCGGACACCTTCTGTGTCCTTCCGGTCCGTCCGGACCAGCTGCAGGAAGAGTTTGAGCTCTATCAGGAAAAAAACGCCGGCGGCAATATCACCTATAACTCACAGACCGGACTCCTGGATGTGACGGTGCAGTCGCTGACGGAGGAGCAGGGCGAGACCTACCTGCGCCTGATCCGGGAGGCCAGGCCCGTTCCGTCGGAGCTGGATCCCATCTGCATCATTGTAGAGGAGGAGATGGGCCCCTTCCTGGCGGGACAGAAATCCGCCGAGGAGACGGCACGGATCATCGACAGCCGGGTGCAGCTCTACCTGTCGGAGAGCCGCTAAGACGGGCGTTTTCCTGAGCACACCTCAGGCGTCTTCGTCGGTGCCCCTTGTCTGGCGCCCGCTCCCGGGCAAAAAAGACCGTTCCCGGATTTGTACTGTAATATCTCCCCGGCATAGGATGTTTTGTGCTAAACTAATGAAAGTGAAATCAGTCAGCAGGAGGATCATCATGCGGGAAATGGAATTCAAAATGGAACGCCCCGGCAAGCTGGAGATCGGCCAGAGCGTCATCGTAAACGAGGGCGTGCTCCCCAGCAACTATTACTACACCATCGGCGTGCCGGAGGATCCTTCCCTGGCCATGTCCGCCAATATTCCCTTCACGAAGCGTCTCCTGTCCAAAGAAGGCGTGGTAGCTGACATCGAGACCACCCCCAGAGGCTCCTACGTGAAAGCACAGTTCGACGAGGATGAGCCCGAAGACTGAAGCCCTCGGAATCACGAAAAACTGGATAACCAATAAAACCGATAGGTTCAATAAAACCATGAGGAGGTCATTATGAAGTTTATTTCCACAGATCAGGCACCTGCAGCCATCGGCCCTTATTCCCAGGGCATTGTTACCGGGAATCTGCTCTTTGCATCAGGTCAGATCCCCATCGTTCCGGCCACCGGCGAGGTGCTCCAGGGCACCATCGAGGAGCAGACCCATCAGGCCTGCAAGAATGTGGGCGCCATCCTGAAGGCCGCCGGCACCGATTATTCCAGGGTGGTGAAGACCACCTGCTTCCTGGCAGATATGGGAGATTTTGCCGCGTTTAACGGCGTCTATGCCCAGTACTTTACCGAAAAGCCCGCCCGGAGCTGCGTGGCGGTAAAGGACCTGCCCAAGAACGTTTTGTGTGAAATCGAGGTCATCGCGGAGATCTGATGGGAGGAAAGATAGCTACCAAAAATATGAAGCGGAATGTCGCCATCTGGCGAACGATCCTGGTTCTGTTTATCCTGCTGGCGGTCTTCGGCCTGATGCTGAGTCTGGGAAATCTTCCCTGGTTTCAGAACGATGTCCATGTGTCCTATCTGGAGACACTGTTTACGGGATTTTCCCTGGTGGGTGCTGCTGTAAGCCTTTTTCTGCAGATGCGCGAATCCCACAAACTTCAGGAAGCGGAGTTTATCCTGAACCTTAACCAGTCCTTTGTGGAGACCGGAGATTACGCCGTGGTCTACACTGCCCTGGAGAAGGAGTATTTTACTTCTCCCGAGTACAGGAAACTGCACCCGGATGATGACGCGAATCCTTATGCGGGGGATACGGAAGAGCTGAAGCTGAGCCGGTTCCAGATCTCCAATTACCTCACCTTCTTTGAGTGCATTTACCTGCTGCTGGAGAAGGGGGCGATCCAGATGGAAATGCTCAATGACCTCTTTTCCTACCGCTTTTTCCTGGCGGCACACAGCGAGCTGTTCCAGAGGGAAAAGCTGGTGCTGCAGCCGGGGAACTTTAAGAACATCTACTGGCTGGAGCGCCGTTGGATGGACTATCGCCTCGCCCGGGGCCTGCATGTGTACCGCTATGCCAACCGCCTGGAGGCGGCTTGTGAGCGCTGCGGTAAAAAAGCGGAATACGATGCCATTATGGAGGGGTATACCGTCGCAAAGGAGAAAAAACAGACCGGCAAGAAAGCCGGTAAGTAAGTTTCGGAGGACTGTGGATGGGGAACGGATTGCTTCTGAGAAAATGCACGGAAAGCGACCTGCAGGATATCCTGGCACTTCAGGATGCGGTTTTCGCCACCCTGGGGGAGCATTCGGATCTTCTGCGCCGGAATACGGCGGAGATGTTTGCGGAATGCACCCGGGAGCCCAACCTGACATTGGGGCTTTTTGACGGGGATCTCCTGGCCGGCATCGGGATCTTTGTGGATCCCGGAGACGGAGCGGAGAGTCTGGCCACCCATCTGGAGCATTTCTCCGTGGAAAAAGCGGGGAATTTTAAGCTGGCGATGATCCGGGAGGAATACCGCGGACAGGGTTTCCAGCAGCGCATCGGCCGGATTTTTTCCCGTATGGCGGCGCGTCGCGGCTATACCCACATCCTGGCTACCGTCTCTCCCCAAAACCCCCACAGCCGGGACAACCTGCTGCGTTCCGGGTTTGTTTATGATCACAGTGAGGAAAAATACGGCGGTCTCATCCGGGATGTGATGGTGAAGGACCTGACCGCCACTGCTCCTGCAGGATCCGAAGAAGCAAACAAAAAAGCCCTGCCCCCTCTCTATGAGGGAGAAGCAGAGCTTCTGGAAAACTGATAGACAGAGCCTCGCATCGCGCGGGGCTCTGATTTTTTACATCACTTCAAAGGGAATCCCCTTCATCTCCAGAAATCTGGGGAATTGTTTGTCCCAGATCCGGTCCGCGCTTTTGTCCGGAACGAAGGTGGCGTAGGAGGTGCCGGTGGTGATGACCGCTTTTCCCTCTTCGAAGGTAATGCCGATGACCAGAGCGTGCACCTGGGAAAAATCACTCTCGGGATCGTTGCGCTGCAGCATCTCCAGTGCGCTTTCCGGCTTCAGCTGCAGGATAAACCGCAGATATTCCGGGGTGTGCTGTCCGCGGATCAGCCCGTAGATCACTTCCCGCATCCGGGACCAGGGCATCCATTCGTAATCCGGCTTCTCCGGATCATCCTCCGAAAAATATGTGTTTCTTACCCGGCCGTCGATCTGATAGGAGACGGCTGCCCGTACGGTAGCTTCCTGCAACAGAAAGCTGTCGAAGGCATCTCCCGTCAGAAGGGGTCCCATCAGGGCCCTGGCCGAGGAAATTCCAAGTGCGATCATGCCTGACGCCTTTCCCAAAAATCCCGTAAATACTGTACAAAATCCGTTTTCTATGCTATAGTATCACATGTAGTATTCAAAACTACATGAGCAGTTTCCTGATACGACTACGGTAAAAAAGTGAGGAAAACCCATGCAATACAAGATTGTGGTGGACAGCTGCTGTGAGCTGCCGGAAGAGTACTTACAGGATCCCCGTTTCCAGCGGATCCCTCTGACCCTGGAGGTGGGAGGGGATTATCGTACTCTGGATGACGACTCCTTCGACCAGAAGGCCTTTCTGCAGGCGGTGGCATCCTCTCCCGAATGCCCCAGATCCGCATGCCCTTCCCCGGCGCTTTACGCCGAGGCCTGCGATTGCGACGCGGAGCATGTTTATATCATCACCCTGTCCTCCCATCTCTCCGGCAGCTACAACAGCGCTGTGCTGGGCAGAGATCTCTACCTGGAGGAGCATGAGCATAAGGACATCTTCGTCATCGACTCCGAGTCCGCTTCCTGCGGCGAGACCCAGATTGCCATGAAGCTCATGGAGCTGGAGGCACAGGGACTTTCCTTTGAGGAGATCACCCGTAAAATCTCCAACTATCGCAGCAATATCCGGACCTTCTTTGTGCTGGACAGCCTGGAGGCCCTGCGGAAAAACGGCAGACTCAGCGCGGTAAAGGCTCTGGTAGCCAGTACCCTTTCCATTAAGCCCATCATGGCGGGCTGCAAGGGTATCATCATCCAGAAGGCCCAGTGCATCGGCATGAAAAAAGCCCTGAGCAAGCTGGCCGAGGAAGTGGTGGCAGCTGTGCCCAGGGCGGGAGGATACAGTCTCATGATCACCCATTGCAACGCTCCAGAGCGGGCTGAGCAGGTACGCAGGATGATCCAGGAAAAAATGGAATTTGTGCGGGTGTCCATCATGGATACCAGAGGCGTCAGCTCCCTGTACGCCAGCGACGGCGGCGTCATCGTTACCATCGCGGCAAATCTCCTGGACAGCGTCAGCGATCTTATGAATCCGAATGTCGCAGCGATTCCCGTACGTAATTCATGATCCGGGGATGAAGGAAGATCTTTCGTCCGTCGTCCATAACGGCTCTGCAGGGGAATTTCACTTCCCGGATATGGTCACAATTCACAATGGTACCGAAAGAGGGCATCACGAACGAGGGATGCTCTTTTTCTATGGAATCATACAGGAGATAGGGCCTCCCGAAGATCTTAAAGATCCGCCCCTCCGTCAGATATACATGGGTGCGGTTGCCTTTTGCAAAGGCGTAGAGGATCTCCTCCGCACTGACATAATGGGAAGCCCAGTCCTCCCGGAGCTCGATCTTTTTCTCCGCCGTATCCGACAGGTGCTGTGCGATCTCCAGCGTCTCCCGGAGCTTTGCCACCGGAATAGGTTTTTCCAGGTGGATCACATGCCCCGGAATGTCCTGGGCGGTGTAGTCCACATCGGAGCTGCACATGACAAAGGGCGCGGAGACCCCTTTTTCCGTCAGGGCTTTCGCTACCTCCAGGCCGCTTAAGCCCACGGTGTGGCAGATATCGATGAAAAAAACATCGTATTGCATGGGATGGGAGAGCAGGGACTCAGGATTTCCGTAGGAATCGATGTAAAAAATCCCTGCGGTATCCTTCACGCGGTCGGATTCCCGGCCCAGGAGACGCTCCAGCTGCTTCCTGTCCGCTACATTGTCGTCACAGATGGCGATATGCATGTGATATCCCTCCGGGGGGCAGATTGAGAAAATGGGAAAAAAACTCCCCCGCTCCGAAGATACGGGGGAGGGAGGATCTTAGTAGGAGATCTTCAGAGGATCGATGCCTGCCTCCTGCTGCTTCATTGCACGCACCTTTGCGGACAGACCGAAGAGGTTGATGAAGCCCTCGGCGTCGTGGTGATCGTAGAGATCGCCGGTGGTGAAGCTTGCGATGCTCTCGTTGTAGAGAGAGTAGGGAGAGGTGGTGCCGGCCTTGATGATGTTGCCCTTGTAGAGCTTGAACTTCACTTCGCCGGTGACATACTCCTGGGTCTTCTCGATGAAGGCCTGCTCTGCCTCACGCAGAGGGGTGAACCACTTTCCTTCGTAGACCAGGCTTGCGAACTTGCCGCCCATCTCCTTCTTGAATGCGTAGGTATCGCGGTCCAGGATCAGCTCTTCCAGCTGGTCATGTGCTTCCATGAGGATGGTACCGCCGGGAGTCTCATAGACGCCGCGGCTCTTCATACCGACCACACGGTTCTCCACGATGTCGATGATGCCGATACCGTGCTTGCCGCCCAGCTTGTTCAGCTCGCGGATGATGTCGGAAACCTTCATCTTCTTGCCGTTCAGGGATACGGGAACGCCCTTCTCAAAGGTCATGGTCACGTACTCGCCCTGGTCGGGAGCCTTCTCGGGAGTGGTGCCCAGCACCAGCAGGTGGTCGTAATTGGGCTCGTTTGCGGGATCCTCCAGCTCCAGTCCCTCGTGGGAGATGTGCCAGATGTTGCGGTCACGGCTGTAGGAGGAATCTGCCTTGAAGGGAAGATGGATGCCGTGCGCCTGGCAGTATGCGATCTCGGACTCACGGGAATCCATGGTCCACTTCTCGTTTCTCCAGGCTGCGATGATCTTCAGATCGGGAGCCAGAGCCTTGATGCCCAGCTCGAAACGGATCTGGTCGTTGCCCTTACCGGTTGCACCGTGGCAGATGGCGGTAGCGCCCTCCTTGCGGGCGATCTCTACCAGACGCTTAGCGATCAGAGGTCTTGCCATGGAAGTGCCCAGCAGATACTTATTCTCATAGACAGCGCCTGCCTGTACGCAGGGAACGATGTACTTGTCACAGAACTCGTCGGTCACATCCTCGATGTAAAGCTTGGAAGCGCCGCAGCTCTTCGCACGCTCCTCAAGGCCGTCCAGTTCCTCTTCCTGACCGCAGTCAACGCAGCAGCAGATGACTTCGTAATCGAAATTCTCCTTCAGCCAGGGAATGATGGCGGTGGTATCCAATCCGCCGGAATATGCCAGAACTACTTTTTCTTTTGCCATAGGGGACCTCCTGATTGATTTCGTTTTCCTGAAACAATGACCATTATATCCCCTTTCGGTCAAAAAGCAATACCAAAATCCAAAAAAACAGAATAAATATGCGACGGAAATCTGCATATATTCAATTATGTTTGTATAAAAATACAACCAAACAGGAAATATTTGAATAAAAATAAAAATTCGTTTGCCATTTCCGAAAAAAGTGTTATGATGGTACAGACACTGCAGGAAAAGTGCCCCTTTTCCTTATATAAGCGGTGAGGAGGAAGTATGTCTGATTTTACCGTACGCGCCATGGAAAAAGCCGATTACGACGGACTGCGGGCCCTTTGGATGACCATTAAGGGCTTCGGTATCCGCAGCATTGACGATTCCAGAGAGGGCGTGGAGAGATTTTTAAACAGAAACCCGGGATTCTCCGTGGTGGCCGTATCGAAGGAAGGCGAGATCGTGGGCGCCATCCTCTGCGGACATGACGGCAGACGGGGGTGCCTGTACCATGTATGTGTCCGGGAGGACCACAGAAGGATGGGCATCGGCACCGCAATGGTGGTGCATTGCATGGAGGCCCTCCGGAAGGAGCAGATCAACAAGGTCAGCCTCATCGCCTTTACCTCCAACGATGTGGGAAATGCCTTCTGGCACCGCATCGGCTGGACCCAGCGCATGGACCTGAACTATTACGATTTTACCTTAAATGAGGCAAACATCACCGCATTCAACAAATAAACCGGCCCAGCTGCGCCGGCTCTGCACGGATCCCGGATGCGGCAGCAGGCGGGCAAAAAGAGAAGGGTTGGCAGCCGGGAGCATCCGGCAGAAAGAGGAAGATATGGTTAAGCAGATCGAAGGCGGCGTCACCGCCCCCAAAGGATTCAAGGCAGCCTGCTGTGCGGCAGGCATCAAATATGTGGGAAGGACGGACATGGCAATGGTCTTTTCCGAGAAGCCCTGCGTCAGCGCCGGCACGTTTACTTCCAATGTAGTGAAGGCAGCCTGCGTACAGTGGGATAAGAAGCTGGTGGATTCCGGCGAAGCCCTGCACGCAGTGGTGGTGAATTCCGGTATTGCCAACGCCTGCACTGGTCAGGAGGGCTGGGATGCCTGCGACGCTACCGCCGTGGCAGCTTCCGAAGCGCTAAATATCCCCGCAGGCAGCGTAGCCGTGGCATCCACCGGTGTCATCGGCATGCAGCTTCCCGTGGACAAGCTGACCGCCGGTGTAAAGACCATGAGCACCACCCTTTCCGATTCCCTGCAGGCGGGCACCGATGCCTCCAAGGCCATCATGACCACCGACACCATCAATAAGGAAATCGCCGTTACCTTCGAGCTGGAAGGAAAAACCGTGACCCTGGGCGGCATGAGCAAAGGCTCCGGCATGATCCATCCCAACATGTGCACCATGCTGGGCTTCCTGACCACGGACCTGGCCATCGAAAAGTCCCTGCTGCAGGAGGCTTTGAGCGCCGTGATCCTGGACACCTTCAATATGATCACCGTGGACGGCGATACCTCCACCAACGATACCCTGCTGATCATGGCAAACGGCGAGGCCGGGAATGTAGTCATTGCCGAGCACGGCCCCGCATACGACCTGTTTTACGAGGCACTCTTTACCGTATGCCGTTATCTGGCCCGTCGTATGGCAGGAGACGGAGAGGGCGCAACGAAACTCTTCGAGGCAAAAGTGGTAAACGCCTCTTCCAAGGAGGATGCACGGACCCTTTCCAGAGCCATCGTTGGCTCCAACCTTTCCAAAGCAGCCATCTACGGATGCGATGCCAATTTCGGAAGATTCCTGTGCGCCATGGGTTACTCCGGAGCACAGTTCGACCAGAACGATGTGGAGCTCTTCTTTGAGAGTGCCGCAGGGAGACTACAGGTCTTTGACCACGGCACGCCCCTTGCCTTTGACGAGGACCTGGCAGTGAAGATCCTCCAGGCACCGGAGGTTACCGTTTTCGTGGACATGCACGAAGGCAGCGAAGAGGCTGTGGCCTGGGGCTGCGACCTCACCTACGATTATGTAAAGATCAATGCGGACTACCGCAGCTAAGGAAACGAAAAAGAAAGAGAAAGGAAGCAATCCAAAATGGCACTGAATCAGAACATGGAAGAAGTCATGAAAAAAGCGGAGACCCTCATCGAGGCACTCCCCTATATCCAGCGTTTTAACCGCAAGATCATTGTGGTCAAATACGGCGGCAGCGCCATGGTGGATCCCGAGCTGCAGAAGAACGTGATCAAGGATGTGACTTTGCTGAAACTGGTAGGCTTTAAGCCTATCATCGTCCACGGCGGCGGCAAGGAGATCTCCCGCTGGGTGGGCAAGGTCGGCAAGGAAGCAGAGTTTGTCGGAGGCCTGCGGGTGACCGACGAGGAGACCATGGAGATCGCAGAGATGGTGCTGGGACGCATCAACAAGGATCTGGTGACCATGGTGGAGGAGCTGGGTGTTCATGCGGTGGGAGTCACCGGCAAGGACGGCGGTATGCTCCATGTGGAGAAAAAGTACGCAAACGGCCAGGACATCGGCTATGTGGGCAACATCACCGACGTGAATCCCAAGATCCTCTACGATCTGCTGGAGAATGATTTCCTTCCCATCGTGGCGCCCATCGGTACCGATGATTCCTACCACAGCTACAACATCAATGCCGACGATGCAGCCTGCGCCATCGCCAAGGCAGTGGGCGCCGACAAGCTGGTGTTCCTCACCGACATCGAGGGACTGTACCGTGATATCAATGACAAATCCTCCTTCATCAGCAGACTCACCGCTTCCGAAGCGGATGAGCTCATTGATGGCGGTATCATCGGCGGCGGCATGCTGCCGAAGCTGAGCAACTGCACCTCCGCCATCCGCGGCGGCGTCAACAGAGTCCATATCCTGGACGGCCGCGTGCTGCACTGCCTGCTGCTGGAGATCTTTACCAAGGATGGTATCGGAACCGCGATTTTGGCAGATGATGATGTTCTCGTTACAGGCTGATGTTCGAAAAATCGCATTGATATGCCGATTTTTTACGCGCAGTTTGCAAAAAAAACGCAAACTGCACAGTTGGGCCGCAGGAAATCGCCTGCGCGAATTTCCTGCTTACGAGATTAAACTGGAGAAAAAATATGGGAAAAATATCCGAAGAATACATCGAACAGGCGGAGCGGGATCTGCTCCACACCTATAATCGTTACCACCTGGTGCTGGACCGGGGCGAGGGCGTCTACCTCTATGACATCGAAGGGAAAAAATACCTGGACTTCGTGGCAGGTATCGCCGTTTTCGCGCTGGGCTACGGCAACAAGGCCTATAACGACGCTTTGAAGGGTCAGGTGGACAAACTCCTGCACACCTCCAATTACTATTACAACGTTCCCGCCGTGGAAGCGGCACGGAAGCTGAAGGCATTTTCCGGCATGGATCGGGTCTTCTTTACCAATTCCGGCGCCGAAGCCGTGGAGGGCGCCATCAAGACTGCCCGGAAATACGGGTTCCTCAAGGACGGCAGCACGGATCATGAGATCATCGCCATGGAACATTCCTTCCACGGACGCACCATGGGCGCTCTGTCCGTTACCGGTAATCCCCACTACCGTGAGGCTTTTGAGCCCGGTATCGGCAACATCCGCTTTGCCACCTACAACGACTACGATTCTGTGGAGGCGCTGGTGAATGACAAGACCATTGCCATCCTCATGGAGACGGTTCAGGGCGAAGGCGGCCTTACCCCCGCAAACGAAGACTTCCTGAAGAGGGTCCGTGCCCTTTGCGACGAGAAGGGACTGCTCCTGATCCTGGATGAGATCCAGTGCGGCATGGGTCGTACCGGTTACAATTTTGCATGGCAGCGCTACGGCGTAAAGCCCGATGTGATGACTTGTGCAAAGGCGCTGGGATGCGGCGTTCCCGTGGGTGCATTCCTTATGACCGAAGAAGTGGGACAGCACAGTCTGGTGGCCGGCGACCACGGCACCACCTACGGCGGCAATCCACTGGCCTGCACTGCCATCGGCGCGGTTCTGGATCAGTATGAAGCCCTGGATCTGACGGCACATGTCCGTGAGGTGGCTCCTTACCTGGAGCAGCGCTTAAACGAGCTGGTGGATCGCTACGACTTCATCACGGAGCGCAGAGGAACCGGCCTCATGCAGGGACTGGTTCTGGATCATCCCGTAGCTGCCACCATTAACGCAGCGTTGGAAAAGGGCCTGATCCTCATCAACGCAGGTCCGAATATTTTGCGTTTCGTGCCTCCTTTGGTCATCGAAAAGCAGCATGTGGACGAGATGATCGGCATTCTCGAATCCTGCCTGCAGTAAAGGAAAACAGTAATCAATGAGATTCGGCTTGAAACTGGTATCTGTCATTTCGGTTGCCCTGCTGGTAACCTTTCTGTATTACGGTGCTCACTGCCCTTACCCCGTGCAAAACGGGGAACTGCGGGAAACCGCAAAGGGGAGTGAGACCATCTATTTCTGGTATACCCGGGAAGAGCTGTCGGATGTCATCGGCAGCGCCGCGGTGAGTTTCGGACAGGAAAACGGCGTCCGGGTGATCCCGGTGCTGGCGGAGGAGAATGAATATACGGAGCAGCTTTATGCAGCTTCCGTCTCCGGCGAGCGCTGTCCCGACGCATACCTCCTTCCTTCCAATCTCCTGGAAAAAGCATATCTTTCCGGCATGGCCCGGGATCTGAAAGCAGGGGAGGGGACTGCCCCCGACACCTCTCTGTATCCCGGAACCCTTCTGGATGCGGGAACCTATGAGGGAAAGCTTCTGATGCTCCCTCTTACTTTTGATACCACCGTGCTGGTGTACCGCACCGAGGATCCGGTCCGCTGGGCCCATCAGGCGGCAGTCAGTGAGCTTACCGCCATTGACATGGAGATTGCGGACGGCATCACGGATGAGGCCGTTGCGGCACAGATCGCGGAAATGATCCTGACGGAGGATGACCTGGATCCGCAGGTGCTGGCGGACAAGGAAGCGGAGTACCTGGAGAATGCGGTCCCCGCAACGATCCCAGACCTTCTGAACTTTGCAGGCACCTATGATGTCCCTGCAGGTACCGAGGGAATCCTGGAATGGGATGTGAACGACATTCTCTACAACTACTGGTTCCTGGGGGGCGTCATCGACCTCTGCGGCCCCTGCGGCGACGATCGCAGCAGCGTCCGCGTGAACAATATCCACGCCGTGGAATGTCTGGAGACATACCGGAATCTGCGGGAATTTTTCTCCATCGACAGTGAGCAGATCACCTACGATTCCTGTGTGGAAGATTTTCTGGCGGGAAAATACGTCTTTACCGTGGGCAGCACCGATATCCTGCAGCGCCTGCAGGCGGCGAAGGATGCGGGCACGCTGGAATTTGACTATGCCTTTGCCCTGCTTCCCGACATCAGCGATACCTACGAGAGCAAGGCTCTCTGCATTGTGGACGGCGTTGTGGTGAACGGCTACAGTGAGCACGGGGATCTGGCAGTCCGTTTTGCGGAATATCTCACCGCAGAGTGCGGGGAGATGCTCTACACCAGAGACGGCGTGGTCCCTGCGGCCCGCAGCGTTGTGACCGAACACCCGGAGTTGGAGATTTTCTTCCGGCAGACGGAAAAAGCCATTGCTCTGCCCAAACTGATGGAAACTCAGAGTTTTTGGCTGGAGCTGGAGGCTGCCTTCACCGGTGTCTGGGACGGAGGAGACCCTGCGGAGACGCTGGATGCCCTGCAGGAAAAACTGGAGAGCGGCACCCGTGCAGGCGCGATTGAATGATTGACGAAACCGGGCAATTTCGATACAGTAATGTATGAAAACAGAAGCAAAGCATTCTGTTTTCATACGACAATAGAATGCGTTGCATTCTATTGCACACGACGGAAGGCACCCTCTGTAACGCCGCAACTGCGGCAGAAGGAGGGAAAATGAATTTTAAAACATCTGTTATTTATTCGCGGATCCTCGGGATCTGCGCTCTTTTGATGCTTCAGGCATTGCTTACCGGTTGCGGTACGGACCGGGCACTGACCCTGGAGGATCTGTCCCGGCAGGAAAACGCCGGGGAGACTGCGGAGGAAGCCCTTAACGGGGAGCGCTCCGATGAAACTGTTTTGGAAGATATCTCTGCGGACGCGGGATCCGGCAGCACCGAACTGCCGGCAGACACGGTTGCGGAAAGCGGGGAACTCATGGTCTATGTCTGCGGCGCGGTGGAGCATTCCGGCGTATACCGGCTGCCCGAAGGGGCCCGGATCTGCGATGCACTGGAAGCTGCAGGGGGCATGCGCCCCGATGCGGCGGAAGGGTATCTGAACCTGGCGGCACCGGTAACGGACGGACAGGAACTGTATTTTCCCACGGTGGCAGAGGTTTCCGGGCAGATGTTTCCCGGCGGACCGGAAAGCGGCAGCGGGAGCCTCGTGAACATCAACACCGCGGATGCGGCGGCGCTTCAGACACTCCCCGGAGTGGGAGCGACCAAAGCAGCGGCCATTTTGAATTACCGGGAGAAAAACGGCAGCTTTCGCACCACGGAGGATCTCATGAAGGTCTCCGGCATCGGCGAGAGCACTTATGAGAACCTGAAGGATTTTGTTACCGTCGGGCCCTAGCGGCGGAGAATATGAGGAGAGTACATGGCAGCGCATAAGGTTTTGGTGGTGGATGATGAAAAACTCATTGTGAAGGGCGTGAAATTCAGCCTGGAGCAGGACGATATGAAGGTGGACTGCGCATACGACGGCGAGGAAGCCGTCCGCATGGCGAAGGCCGGAGATTACGACATCATTCTGCTGGACCTGATGCTGCCCAAGATCGGCGGATATGAGGTCTGCCAGATGATCCGGGAGTTCTCCTCCGTGCCCATCATCATGCTCACTGCCAAGGGTGATGACATGGACAAGATCCTGGGACTGGATGCCGGTGCCGACGATTATGTGACGAAGCCCTTCAACATTCTGGAGGTCAAGGCCCGGATCAAAGCCATCATGCGCCGTACCGAGAACCGGAAATCCGGCAGCCCTGCCGGCAATTCGTTGCTTGAGAGCGGCAGACTGCGGCTGGATCTGGACGGCCACCGCACTTTCCTGGACGGCAGAGAGGTACCCCTTACTTCCAAGGAGTTCGAGGTACTGGAGATCTTGATGAAGACCCCGGACAAGGTCTATACCAGAGAAAATCTTCTGGATCTGGTGTGGGGCAGCGATTATCCCGGCGACGTGCGGACCGTGGATGTCCACATCCGGAGACTCCGGGAGAAGATCGAAGCCGATTCCGGAAATCCGGTCTATGTACATACCAAATGGGGTGTCGGATACTATTTTCTGAATAAAGAGTAAGAGCTTATGAAGCAGTTCTTTACAAGAGCAAAAGATATGGTCCGCATGCGAAGCCTGCGGGCCAGACTTTTTTTTATCATATTGATCGTGGGCAGCGTTCCCTGTCTCCTTTCCCGGGCGGCCATCGTATCCAACTACGAGGCCCGGGCCGTGGAACGTCGTATTTCTGCCCTGCAGACCCAGATGCGCATTGTTTCCAACCATCTGATCTCCAACGATTACATGAATGGGATCCAGAGCGGCAGCAGGACCTCCAACGAGGTCATCGACGCGGAGCTGGAGATGCTCTCCAACATCTACGAGGGCCGTGTCATGATCGTGGGCGGGAACTTCAAGGTGGTGAAGGATACCTTCGGCATCCACCAGGGCAAGACCATGATCTCCCAGGAGGTGATCCGCTGTTTCCGCGGCGAGAGTACCGCCTACTATGACGAGGACAACGGCTACATCGAGCTGACGGTGCCCATCGTGGACACCACCGACTCGGCTGCCGTCCCCCAGGGCGTGCTCCTGACCTCCGTTTCCAATGAAAGCATTACTTCCATGACTGCCGTCCTGAACCGGAACGCCTGGATCATGGCAACCATCATTCTGCTGGTGGTGTCGGTGCTGGCATTTGTCCTGTCCTATTTTCTGGTCCGTCCCCTGGACCGAGTCACCGCAGCCATCCGTGAGGTGCGCGCGGGGTATTCCGCCGATCCCATTTCCGTTCCGGACTATGCGGAGACCGTCCATATCGTGGACGCTTTCAACGAGCTCCTGAGCAAAATGTCCGTGGTGGACCGCTCCAGAGAGGACTTCGTGGCCAATGTCTCCCATGAGCTGAAGACTCCCATGACCTCCATCAAGGTCCTTTCCGACACCCTGCTTTCTACGCCGGATGCCCCCATCGAGCTCTACCGGGACTTCCTGCAGGACATCGTATCCGAGGTGGACCGCGAAAACCGCGTTATCACCGACCTGCTGGCGCTGGTCAAAATGGATGAAAAATCCGCTCAGGACGTACATCCTTCCTCCGTCAACATGAACGAGCTGACGGAGCTGATCCTGAAGCGCCTGCGCCCCATCGCCCGGAAGAAGGACGTGGAGCTGATCTTCGAGAGCGAGCGCGAAGTGGTGGCGGAGGTGGACGAGGTCAAGATGACCCTGCTCCTCACCAACCTGGTGGAAAACGCCATCAAGTACAACCAGGACCACGGCACCGTGCGGGTGATCCTGGATGCGGACCATCGGAATTTTTCCGTGGATGTCATCGACACCGGTATCGGTATCCCCGAGGATGCCCTGCCCTTTATCTATGACCGTTTCTATCGCGTGGACAAATCCCACTCCAGAGAGATCGGCGGTACCGGTCTGGGACTGGCCATCTGCCGCAGCGTGGTGCTGATGCACCGCGGTTCCATCTCCGTCAAGAGTACGGAGGGAGAGGGCAGTACCTTCCGCGTGGAGATTCCGCTGAACTTTATCCAGGGGAAAGAACTATGAGATCGATCCTGAATCGTATGAAGAAAAACTGCATCGCTTTCCTTCCGGTGTTGCTGATCACGCTGTTTTTTACCGGCTGCAGCCCCCGGAACGAGATCCCGGAAAATGCGGTGACCGTCTACTACCTGACCAATGACATGACCGGTCTGGAACTGCGGTACCGCGAGGTGGCCCACCAGGATGCGGAGGCCCGTCTGGCATCCCTCCTGACCTATCTGTCGGAGACTCCGGAGCGCCTGGAGTACAAGGCTCCCCTGAACATGGGCTTTACGCTGAAGTCTCATGCCATGGACAACGGCTTTCTGACCCTGGACTTTACGGTGGAATACAAATCACTGCAGCCCGCCGAGGAGGTGCTGGTCCGGGCAGCCATCGTCCGTACCCTGCTTCAGGAGAATTCCGTCCGGAAGGTACTCTTTAAAGTGGAGGGCGAGCCTCTCACGGATGCCCTGGGCAGCGAAGTGGGTTGGATGGACAGCGCCACCTTTATCAGCAACGACGGCAACGAGATCAACACCTATGAGGAGGTGAAGGTCCGTCTGTACTTCACCAACGAGACCGGTTCCGGCCTCATCGGTGCGGACCGTGAGAAATTCTACCTCACCAGTATCCCTCTGGAGCGTTTTGTGGTGGAGGAAGTGATCAAGGGGCCCAGCGGCCAGGTGCCGGGGCTTTATCCCACCGTCAATGCTGCCACCGGCATTTTGTCCGTCAGCACCCGTGATGGAATATGTTATGTAAACCTGGACAACAATTTCCTTACCACCCCCGAGAATGTCAGTACGGAGATCGCCATCTATTCCATCGTCAACAGCCTTACGGAGCTTTCCGGCGTCGATAAGGTGCAGATCCTGGTGGATGGTAAGATCCTGGAGAATTTCCCCTCCACATCCTACGAAAAGCGGGAGGATCTGGTGACCACACTGGAGCAGGAAGATTCATGAACCCAAAACTGAGCAAAGAACAGGAAACACGCCTGAAAAAAGACCTGCGGGAAAAAACCTTCCACCCCGTCTACCTGCTGTACGGGCCGGAGGATTTTATGGTGCGCTATTATTTCCGCAAGCTGAAAGAACTTCTGGGGGCGGATCTGTCGGATATGAACACCCAGCTCTTTGAGGGGAAGGACGTAAACGTGGATCAGATCATCGATGCCGCCCAGACCATGCCCTTTTTTGCGGAGCGCCGGGTGATCCTGCTGCGGAACACGGGTCTGGCGAAGGCCGGAGGACTGGCCCTGGCAAAATATCTGGAAGAGCCCGCAGATACCTCCGTCATCGTCATGATGGAGGAGGATGTGGATGAAAAATGCAAGCTTGCCCAGGTGATCCAGAACACCGGCGTCTTGCTGGAATGCAAAAAGCAGGGCAGGGACTATCTCCGGATGAATGTGGCGGGACGTCTGAAAAACGTGTCGAAAGCCATGACCGGCAATGCGGTGGATTACCTGCTGGAACGCACCGGCGACTCCATGTATGTCCTCAGCAACGAGCTGGACAAGCTCATCGCCTATGTGGGAGACCGGAACGAGATCACCATGGAGGATGTGGACGCCATCTGTATCCGTGTCATCGATGACCAGATCTTCCGAATGATGGAGGCCATCACGGTCTGCGACCAGAAGACCACCATGGACACCTACTACGATCTGCTGGCATTGAAAGAGGCGCCGGCGAAGATCCTGAAAATGCTGGCCGGCCAGTTCCTGGCACTGCTGCGGATCAAGACCATGCGAAATGAAGGCCATCCCGTCAGTGCCATTGTGCGGGAGATGAGCTACCAGAATCTGCCCAAGGATTCCGAAGCCCGCAAGATCAGGGAAGAGAAGGATAAAGAGAGCAACCTGGGCTTTGGCCCGGAGCCGAAGTACCATGCCTATCGCCTGGAGAAAATGGTGGAGCAGGCGGGTCGTTGCAGCGCAGAACTCCTGCAGCGGGACATCGCCATGATGACGGTGGCGGAGCAGGATTTTAAGAGCGGCCGCATGGATGATCAGATTGCACTGGAGATGTTGCTGTTGCGGATGACGCAGAGAGATTAAAAGGAGAGCCTATGAGCGGGAACAAACAGGATGTGGAAGAGCTGATGCAGGATCTGCGGGGGCAGATCGCTGCGGAGGGCCATACCGAAAAAGAGCTGGAGGAAGCACGTAAGCTGGCTTACCTGGACGGCTCCGATAAGGGACCGGAATTCTTCTATCCGGAGCTGGCGGCCAAGGCCCGTTACCTGGATACCCATTACGAGAACCCGATCCTTTTTGCGCCCGAGGGCAATCCCGTGAAGGTGGCGCTGCAGAAGCTGATCCTAAAGACGGTGGGCTTCACCTATTTCCGTGCCTTCCGCCATCAGAACGCCTTCAACAAGGAGGTGGCGGGCACCGTAGAGGAGCTGACGGCCTTTATCCGGATGCAGGAGAAGGAAAATGCCGCTCTGCGGGAGCAGGTGGAGCGGCTGGAAGCACAGCTGAAGGGTAAGGCAGAATGAAAAAGATTGGATTTGTATGTCCCTGGTTCGGATGGAATATCCCCGGCGGCGCGGAAGCGGAGCTCCGTGGTCTGGTGACGCATCTGGCGGCAAGCGGACTTCCCTGTGAGGTCCTGACCACCTGTGTCCGGGAGTTTCGGTCCGATTGGGGCAAAGCAGCATATAAGCAGGGAGCCGTGACGGAGCGCGGCATCGTGATCCGCAGATTCCTGCCCGATCACCGGAACAGGGAGGCCTTTCGGAACGCCTTCACGAAGATCCTGGCGGGAGAACTGCCCCTGTCCGACAGGGAAGAGGCGGATTATCTGGCAGGTTCCGTGAATTCCAAAGCTCTCTATGACTATATGGACACCCACCGGGAGGAGTACGCCCTCTACGTCTTCCTGCCCTACCTCTTCGGTACCACGGCAAACGGAGTGGCGGTAGCTCCCGAAAAAAGCGTGGTGATCCCCTGTCTCCACGAGGAAAACTACATCCGTCTCCGGTATTTTAAGGAGCGTTTTTCCAAGGTGCGGGGCATGGCCTTTCTGGCAGATGCGGAACGGGCCGTGGCAGAGTCTGCCTTTGACTTAAGCCGTGTGGAGAAGGCAGTCCTCGGCGCCGGCGTGGATACGGATTTTACCCCGGACGCTGCGCGGTTCCGGGAAAAATACGGGATCCGGGAGCCCTTCCTCCTCTACGCGGGACGGAAGAGCCGGGGCAAAAATGTCTACACCCTTCTGTACTCCTTTGAGCGGTACCTGCAGGAGCATCCGGACAGTGATCTGAAGCTGGTGCTCATCGGCGGCGGTGACATCATCCTGCCCGATTCCCTGGAGGGGCATGTGCTGGAGCTGGGCTTTGTGGATGCCACGGACAAATACGACGCCTATGCGGCGGCGGACCTTCTGGTGCAGCCTTCCCGCATGGAAAGCTTCAGCATCGTCATCATGGAAAGCTGGCTTTGCGGACGGCCCGTGCTGGTCCACGGAGACTGCGCCGTGACGAAGGAATTTACCCTGCGCTCCGGCGGCGGTCTGTATTTTGAGGATTATTTTGAATTTGCCAAGGCGGTGGAGTATCTCACCTCCCATCCTCAGGAGGCTTCCGAAATGGGAGCGAGGGGCCGGGAATTTGTGCTGGAGAACTTTGCCTGGGATGCCATCGTGCGGAAGTATACGGAGTTTTTCCGGCGCCTTGCCGGGGAGTGAGAAAAAGGAAGCAGACATGCTTCCTTTTTTGTTGCCTGCGGAGGCTTGCGGGCGGCCCCTGCGCCGCCCGGAGGCGGACAAAAGGCATCAAAATTGTGAGGAAAGCGGATTTTTGATGCCTTTCCCGGCAAAGGATCCGCTTTGTCTTGCTTTCTGCGGCGGAAATCGTTATACTGAAGCCTGCATTCTAAATTTCTCGGCACATCTCGTGCCCTTTTTCTCGTTTTCGTATTTTTGGAGGTATTTTATGTTGCGAAGACCGCTTCTTTGCGTCTGTTTGTGCGGAATTTTGCTGATCTGGCTGCTGCAGGCTGCCGGTATTCTGGTGGCCGGGCAGGCTGCGATCGAACGTATGACGCTGCCGGGAGACCGGGAAAATGTGACGGTTTCCGGGTGCCTTACGGGGCGCACCGGAAAGGGGCCGGAAATCTCCGCGCTGCGGATCTCGGGAGATTTTGGAGCGTATGATTATCCGGAAAAATACAGACTGCAGGTGCTCCTGCCGGAAGAGGCGGACACTGTTTTGGGCAGGGCGGAAGAGAAGGACGCGAATGATGAGGCCGGGAAAGTTGTTTTGGGCGGGGCGGAAGAGGCCTCGGGGAATGCCTGGCTGACTGAGATCCCTCTGGGATCCCGGGTGGAGCTGTCCGGCACCTTTCGTCCCTACTCCCACGGGGAAAATCCGGGGGAGTTTGACGCTGCGTCCTATTACGGAGATTTGGACTACATCGGCACCCTGCGGGATCCGGAAGTGCTGGGGACCGAGGAGGCGGAAGAACATGCCCTGTTTTGGCGTGTCCGAAACGCCCTTGCTCTCTTCCGGGAGGCCTGCGTCCGTAGGATCTACCGAGTGTACCCCGCCCGGGAGGCTTCCGTGATGGCAGACCTTCTCATGGGAGAGCGGGAGGGCCTGGACCGGGAGGTAAAGAGCCTCTTCCGGGAAAACGGCATCGCACACATCCTCTCCATCTCCGGACTTCACATTTCCATCATCGGCCTTACGATTTTTCGGCTGCTGCGAAAGACCTACCTGCCGGTGCCTGTCTGTTGCGTTATTCCCATGGGGATCCTGGGGCTCTATGTGATCCTTACCGGAGGGAGCATTTCCGCGGTGCGGGCAGCAGGCACCGTGATCCTCATGCTCCTGGCCCAGGCCATCGGCAGGACACCGGATCCGCCTACTTCCCTTGCATTGCTGGCATTTCTCCTGTTGCTGCGCTCTCCCGCTGCCCTTCGCTCCGCTTCCTTTCTCCTGTCCTTCGGCGCCGTGACGGGGATCCTGCTCATTGCTCCGACACTGCAGGTTTTATGGGAACGGATCTTTCCAAAAAAGGAGAAGGTGCGTTTTCTGCGGGAGGACTCCGGACATCCCCTTTGGGAGGGGGTAAGGAAGCTGGCTGCGCCTCTGCCGGGAGCGCTTCTGAATACCCTTCGCATCAGTCTGGGACTGCAGCTGGCCACCCTTCCAGCTACGTTATGGTTCTACTATGAGGTGCCCCGGTATGCCCTGTTTCTGAATCTGCTGGTGCTGCCCTTTATGACCCTGCTGTTGGTGGCGGGATTTCTGGCGCTGTTGCCGGGCCTGGGCATCATTGGTACCGTGTCCTACCAGATCCTGCGGCTCATGGAATGGCTCTGCGGGCTGTGGGACAGACTCCCGGGCCGCAGCTGGAATCCGGGGCGTCCGAAGCCCTGGATGGTGGTCTGTTATGTGGTGATCTGGCTCCTCATCGCCGGACTGTGTTCGGAGGAGGGGGAGAGGTTTGCAAAGAAGTTCTTCGGGAGGCTCCGCAAAATGATCCGGGGAAGGCTCAACGGAAATATCCGGGGGAGTCTCGGCGGGAACACCCCGGAGAGGTTTGGTGGGAATATCCGGGGGAGTCTCGACAGGAACACTTCGGGAAGGCTCCGTGGAAAGACCGGTAGCGGAACCTTGGAAAAGACCCTGCGGCCCGGGAGAATTGCATACGCAGCGGCAGCAGCGCTGGGCATCGTATCCATCGCCCTGTTTGCACTTCCCCGCACCGTCCCCGGTTCCGTCACTTTCCTGTCCGTGGGCCAGGGGGATGCGATCTTTCTGGTGACGGAGGCACGGGAAATCTATCTGGTGGACGGAGGCTCCACCTCCCGGGAACAGGTGGGAGAGTATGTGCTGAAGCCCTTCCTGAAATACATGGGCTGCAGCCGCATTGACGGGATCTTTTTGTCCCATCCCGACGCGGATCACATGAACGGTCTGGGGGAGCTGGTGGCAGGGAGAGATACCTGGAACCTGCGGATGGACGGCATTTATGTGACGCCCCAGGCTCTCGAGGATGATTCGGAACTCATGGAGATGTTTCTGAAAAATGCGTCGGATGAGAGCTTCCGGCGGCAGATTCCGGTGCACACCATCACTGCGGAAGACGCCTGGCACAGCGGTGAAACCACCCTTTCCTGCCTTCATCCTTCCGCTGATTTCTGTGGGACGGACCCCAACGAGACCTCCATGTGTCTGCTCATTTCCTTGCGAGACGCGGGCCCTCTCGTACTGCTCACCGGAGACATCCAGGGGGCAGGAGAGCAGCGGCTCATGGAGGCGCTGGAGGCACTCCCGGTATTTTCCACCCCGGCTTCCGAAGAGGTCGGTGCGAGTGCTGCCCCACATCTGATCCTGAAGGTGGCTCACCATGGCAGCAAATACTCCACTCCGGAGGAATTCCTGGACCTAATTCATCCGAATCTTGCCGTTATCAGTGCCCCGACCCGCAGTATTTATGGCCATCCCCATAAAGAACTATTGCAGCGCCTGGAGGATTTCGGCGCCGTGATCCTGCGCACCGACCGCCATGGAGCCATTACGATTACATCGTATAATTCCCCGCAAATCCTTGTATCTGCGCCATAAAATCGTTATAATATGATGATAGGGTCATAAGCCGAAAAGCGATCATACTTGCATGAATCGCTTTGAGGATTTATGACCCGCACGAACATGAGGAAGAAGCAATTTACGCAGTAAATTAGCGGATTCCGAATGGTCGTAGAATTGCGAGAGTTTCGAAGAAACGGAGCAATTCGTGTCATGTTTGAGACTGCGGCATTCTGCCCTGAGGTCAGGGCCCGATCCGCAGCCCGAAATCCGTGAAAACACATTCTATGGAGGTCGGTTATGAGCAAGGGTGAGAAAGCAAAGGGATTTTTCAAAGAGTTCAAAGAGTTTGCATTAAAGGGTAACGTGATGGATATGGCAGTCGGTGTCATCATCGGCGCAGCCTTCGGCAACATCGTCACAGCACTTACCTCTGATTTTATCAATCCGCTGATCAATTCCATCGGCGGCGCAGAGGTGGCCGGCATGATCAAGCTCCCCTGGGTGGACTACACCGGGCTGGATTCCGAGGCGGCAGCAGCTCTTTCCCTGAATTACGGTGACTTCATCACTGCCATCATCAACTTTGTCATCATGGCGCTGTGCATCTTCCTCATGGTCCGCGCCATCAACAAGCTGGTGAATCTGGGCAAAAAGAAAGAAGAGGCCGCTGCACCTACCACCAAGATCTGCCCATTCTGCCGCAGTGAGATTGCCATCGAAGCCACCAGATGCCCTCATTGCACTTCCACGCTGGACAAGTGATCCCGCACAGCTCCCTTTGCACCCGAAGCGATGTGCGATCCGGAGCGAAGCGACAGAAAAAACGTTGTAAGGAGATCCGCGTGACGAAACGATGGATCGCAGCCTGCGCGCTCCTGCTGACGGCGGGACTTCTCACGGGCTGCTCTCAGAAAAATGAATATACGGAAGCCGGCATGCAGGCCATCCGGGACCTGGATTACGAGAAGGCCATGGCCGATTTTGCAAAGGCCCGGGAGAGTGGCGAGAATGAGCGGCTCATCACCAGAGGTTGCGGCATCGCAGCCATGGGACAGTCCGATTACGAGACCGCCAGAGAATACTTCCTGCAGAGCCTGCAGCTCAGTGACGGCTACCTGCAGCCCGTCGATTATGACCTGAACTACTACCTGGCGGCAGCGGACAGTAAGCTGGGGAACTACGCCGAGGCGGAGGAGAGCTACACCGCCATTTTGAACCTGCGGGAAGAAAAGGACGCCTTGTTCCTCCGGGGAAATGCCAGACTGGCCCAGGGGAATTTTGAAGAGGCAAAGCAGGACTTTGACCGTGTGGTGGAGCTGGATCCCGACAATTACGCCCGGATCACGGAAATCTTTACGGAGCTTACCGCAGCAGGATACAGAGAGGCGGGCATGGACTATCTGCAGTCCATCCTGAACCGCGGCGCCGATAAGCTTTCCACCCTGGAAAAGGGTAAGATCTACTACTACATGGGCGATTACAGCAATGCTGCGGCCAACCTGGAAGAAGCCCGCACGGAGAGCATCGAGGTGGACAGCTTCCTGTATCTGGGCCTTTCCTACGAAGCCCTGGGAGAGTATAACTACGCTTCCAATGTCTACGAGAGCTGCATTTCTCAATGCGGTGACAACGCCATGATCTGTAACCAGCAGGGGCTTTGCTACATGAAGATGGGACGCTACAGTGAGGCGCTGGGCGCCTTTACCAGAGGCCGCCAGATCGGCGATTCCTCCGTGGCCCAGTCCCTGGCTTACAACGAGATCGTGGCAAACGAATACCTGGGAAAGTTTCGTGAGGCGGCGGTGCTGATGGAGGATTATCTCCGCAGCTATCCCGACGATGAAGCGGCCGCCAGAGAAGCAATCTTTTTGGAGACAAGATAATGATCAGTAAGTTAATTCAGGAAATTCAGAAAAAGAACGCACCTATCGTAGTGGGCCTGGATCCCATGCTTTCCTACGTGCCTTCCCACATTCAGAAGAAGGCCTTCAAAGAATTCGGAGAGACCCTGGAGGGCGCAGCAGAGGCTATCTGGCAGTACAACAAGGGCATCGTGGATGCAACCTGTGATCTGATCCCCGCCGTGAAGCCCCAGATCGCCATGTATGAGCAGTTCGGTATTTCCGGTCTGATGGCTTTCCACCGTACCGTGGAGTATTGCAAGAGCAAGGGTCTTATCGTCATCGGCGATATCAAGCGCGGTGACATCGGTTCCACTTCCCAGGCATACGCTGTGGGGCACATCGGCAAGGTGCAGGTGGGCAGCAATTCCTTTGCGGGATTTGACGAAGATTTTGTCACCGTGAATCCTTACCTGGGCAGCGACGGTGTGAAGCCCTTCGTGGATATCTGCAAGCAGGAGGATAAGGGTATCTTCGTTCTGGTGAAGACTTCCAACCCTTCCAGCGGAGAGTTCCAGGATCGGATCGTAGACGGCAAGCCCCTGTATGAGCTGGTGGGCGAGAAGGTCGTAGAATGGGGCGCTGACTGCATGGACGGCGATTACAGCAATGTGGGTGCCGTGGTGGGAGCCACCTATCCCGAGCAGGGAAAGCTCCTGCGGAAGATTATGCCCAAGGCCTTTATCCTGGTGCCCGGCTACGGCGCACAGGGCGGTAAGGGCGCAGACCTGGCCTATTTCTTCAACGAGGACGGCCTGGGTGCCATCATCAATTCCTCCCGCGGAATCATCGCGGCATACAAGCAGGAAAGCTATGCCTACTACGGGGAAGAGGGCTATGCGGACGCATCCCGCGCAGCGGTCCTGGCTATGAAGGAAGACATTCAGTCCGCGCTGGACGCAAGGTAATAAAGCATCAGAGAAGGTTTTTTCATAAGCAGCAGAGCGTTACGATAAAAATCCGGAGGTATGCAGTTCATGAAAAAGGTTTTGTTTGTGGCATCGGAGGGAGTTCCTTTTGTAAAGACGGGCGGCCTGGCAGACGTTGTGGGCAGCCTTCCGAAGTACATTGACCGGAAATACTTCGACGTTCGTGTTTTTCTTCCGAAATACGCCTGTATGAAGCAGGAGATGAAGGACAAGCTCACCTATGTGGACCATTTCTATATGGACTACAACTGGCAGAATGTCTATGTGGGTATTTTCCACGCCCAGATCGACGGCGTGCATTACTATTTCATCGACAATGAGTTCTATTTCAGCGGGCCCAAGGTCTACAACGACGATCCCCGCTACGAGATTGAGCGCTATGCATATTTCTGTAAGGCCGTGCTTTCCGCACTGCCCGTCATCGATTTTCGCCCTGACCTGATCCACTGCCACGACTGGCAGACCGGCCTCATTCCCGTTTATCTGAAGGAGCGTTTTGCCGGCGGCGAATTCTACCACGGGATCAAGACCGTCATCACCATCCACAACCTGAAGTTCCAGGGAAAATGGGATGTGAAGACCGTGAAGGATCTCACCGGACTTCCCGATTACTATTTCACTCCCGATAAGCTGGAGTCCTACAAGGACGCCAACCTCTTAAAGGGCGGTATCGTCTTTGCCGATGCGGTGACTACCGTGTCCGACACTTATGCCGAGGAGATCAAAATGCCCTTCTACGGCGAGGGTCTGGACGGGCTGCTACGTGCCCGGGCCAATTCCCTCCGGGGTATCGTGAACGGCATCGACTACAGTGATTTCGATCCTTCCACGGATCATCAGATCGTGAAAAAATACAACGCCGTGAACTTCCGCAAGGAGAAGGTGAAAAACAAGCGTGCCCTCCAGGAGGAACTGGGGCTCACCGTGGATGAGAAGAAGATGATGATCGGTATCGTCTCCCGCCTTACGGATCAGAAGGGTCTGGATCTGGTGGCCTACATCATGGACGAGCTCTGTCAGGATGACATTCAGCTGGTGGTGCTGGGCACCGGCGAGGAGCGGTACGAGAACATGTTCCGCCACTTCGACTGGAAGTATTCCGGGAAGGTGTCCGCGAACATTTACTACTCCGACGGTCTTTCCCACAAGATCTACGCAGCCTGTGATGCATACCTTATGCCCTCTCTCTTTGAGCCCTGCGGCTTGAGCCAGCTCATCGCCCTGCATTACGGCACCGTGCCCATCGTCCGCGAGACCGGCGGTCTGAAGGACACCGTTATTCCCTACAACGAGTACGAGGGGACCGGCACCGGATTCTCCTTCGTGAACTACAACGCCCACGAGCTGCTCCGCACCATCCGTTACGCCGAGCAGGTCTACTACGACCGCCGCAGAGAGTGGAACAAGATCGTGGACCGCGCCATGGCCGTGGACTATTCCTGGGCCGTGTCCGCGAATAAATATCAGGAGATGTACGACTGGCTCATAGGCTAGGAGCAAGTCTATTTACGAATAAAAAAGGGACCCGGAAGCGGTGCTTGCACCAGCTCCCGGGTCCCTTTTTATTCGTGTAATCGTCGTGCGACAGCATGACGATTACAGAAAGCGAGCGAAGCGAAGCTTTCTGTAATAGGCGAAGCGAAGCCTTCTATAATAGGCGAAATAGGCGAAGTTCGGTTAATCGTCCTGCTGTAATAAGTTTTCCTTATCTCGGATGATAACAACCCCGTAATTTTCCGGCCCGAAACAAAATGATAATATTCTCTCAATTACAAACCACCGGGAAACAATAAAGCAAAGAAGATTATGAGGGAGAGGGTTACGGAATGGCGATTCAGATCAAGATACCCGACTGGAGAGAGCGGGAGGACAGCATCGAAAAAGTGATAGAGCATCATCCGGATGTTCCGATCTTTACAATCCTGAAAACGGACCTGCACAGAAGAGGATATGTGCTCTCCGCAGCAGCCAGAGCGAAAATCGATGTAAACATTCATCACACCAACGGCATTCATCTCACCGGAGAATCGGATTCCACCACAGTGGAAGGACTGGTTCTCAGAGACGGAACCCTCGTCTGTAACGGATGTGTCTCCGATGACGAGGTAGTCCTTCGAGATCCCTACCTCATCGATGTGGATGAAAATGACAGAATCGTCATAACTGATCAGGGAAGGATCTACGAGGAAGCAGAGTTCTGGAGGAAGCCGGACTATTACGACAAGGTGACAAGCAAAGGCACTCCCATGTGGAAGGTAGCCAATGTCAGAGGAAAGCGCATCGATTCGGAGCTGAACAAGTACTGTGAGTTCTGGGACACTCCGGGAGACGGATGTAAGTATTGCGGCATCGGCGTCTACGGCGTTCAGGAGAAAAAATGCGGACATCAGCTCAGAGTCGACCCGGACGATCTGGCGGAGACCCTGCAGGAAGCCCTGAAACAGAAAGGCCGTTTCCTTCAATTCAACGCAACGCAAGGTTCCCTTCTGGGAGGTGCAAAGCTTCTGGATGACGAGCTGGAGCTGTGCCTGGACAGTCTGGTGCGGATCAAAAAACTTTTCAGCAGATTTCCCTTAAAAGCTTCCCTGGTCACCACCGCACTGGACGGACAGCAGCTGGAGCGGCTGAGAGATGAGGGAGGCATCGGGATCTACACCGCCAACATCGAAGTGTTGAACAAAGAGCTCTTCCAATGGATCTGTCCCGGCAAGGCCCGTCACATCGGTTATGACGGATGGAAAGGCAGACTGGAGGAGGCCGTGTCCATCTTCGGAAAGGGAAATGTCTACACCGACATCATCGGCGGATTGGAGCTGGCAACGCCCCACGGATTCAAAACCGAGGACGAGGCGCTGGAGTCGGTGCTGAAGGAAGCAGACTTACTTTCCCAAAAGGGGATACAGGTAGTGGATTTTGTCTGGAGAGTGTACCAGAACACCATCTTCAAAAATCAGGTATCCCCCTCCCTTGACTACTACGTCAGGCTGTCACAGGGCATCAGCGCTCTGCATGATGCATACGGACTGAACAACTACTCCAGAGATTACGCGAGAAGCGGAAACCAGCCCTCGGGAGATCTGGACAGAATACGCAGGAGGTCGGAACTTGGCAAAATTGGATGAAAAGCTGATCGCACTGATCGGCAGTAAGAATACGATCCTTACCCTTTCCACCGTGGACGCGAAAGGGGAGGTAAGCTCCACCGTCCTGCCGGAAGCGGGTGTGGATGAGGAAGGAAGGCTGGTCCTGTACGAACAGCTGGAAACCTCACAAGCTACCAGAGATCTGACCTATGCTCTCTGGTTTGGCAAAAAGGTCGCGTTGACCCTCCTCTCCGAGATCGGCGAGAGCTTCGTGATCAAAGGGATCCCGTACAGAGATATCATCGTTGGTCCCGCTTTTGAGGAAAAATACAGGGAACTGACGGCTGCAGATCCGGAAAGCGAGCTGGCCGGCATCTGGATCGTGGATCCCACGGATATCTATGAGGACACACTTACCGTACGGAGAAGGCTGGAAAGAGAACAGTTCCCGGAACTGGGCCATCTCGACAAAGACTTTATCGGATAGCGAGGTAGAAAAAATGCCAAACTTATTTGATCTGAAACTGGTATTTACCCAAATACCCAAACTGTTGGAGGAACTGCCCGTAACTCTGGAACTGGTGTTCTTTGCACTGATCATCAGCTTCCTGCTGGGTGTGGTCATCGCCCTGATCCGGGTTGCCAATGTCCCGGTGCTTTCTAAAATTGCGGTGGCCTTTGTGTCCCTCATGAGAGGAACTCCCATCATTGTGCAGCTTTATGCCACCTACTTCGGCATTCCCATTTTCCTCCGGTACGTGAATTATTACCGGGGAACGGAGTACAACGTGAACGGCATTCCGGGGATCGTGTTTGCCATCATCGCCCTGGGCCTGAACCACTCGGCATTTGATTCCGAGACCATCCGTTCCGCCATCCTTTCCGTGGACAAGGGCCAGATCGAAGCGGGAAAAGCGCTGGGTATGAGCAATTTCCAGGTGTTCCGTCGGATCATCTTCCCCCAGGCCGGCGAGGTAGCACTCCTGCCTCTGGGCAATTCCATTATCGGTCTCATCAAGGGAACCTCCCTGGCATTTTCCTGCGGCGTCGTGGAGATGACGGCGGTGGGCAAGATTCTGGCAGGAAGGAATTACCGCTACTTTGAAGTCTACGTCTCCCTGGGGATCATCTATTGGGTCATCACCCTGGTACTGGAATTTATCATCAAGCGGCTGGAGAAAAAGGTGCGAGTACCCAAGGAAGCTCCCGAGCTGAAAGCAGAGGAACTGGAGGCGCTCAGAAAGAATCTGCAGACTGTATCCGCTGCCCGCCCCGTGAAAGAAGGTGTTGCAAATGGCGTTTGTTGAGATCAGAGATCTGTCCAAAAAATTCGGTGACAACCAGGTGCTGGATCACATCGATCTGGACATTGAAAAGGGTCAGGTGGTGGCCATCATCGGTCCTTCCGGAACGGGAAAATCCACCCTGATCAGATGTCTGAACCGTCTGGAAAAACCGGAATCCGGCAGCATCTCTTTCCATGATCAGAAATACGACCTTACCACCAAAAACCACAAAGAGATTCTTTCCCTGCGGCAGCATACGGAGATGGTGTTCCAGCAGTTCAATCTCCTGAAGAACAAAAACGCGCTGGAAAACATCATGGAAGGACTCGTGACGGTAAAAAAACTGGGAAAAGAAGAGGCCCGGGAGATCGCCCTTCGGGAGATCGACAAGGTGGGAATGCTGGACAGGATCAATCATTATCCCGCACATCTTTCCGGTGGCCAGCAGCAGCGTGTGGCCATCGCCAGAGCACTGTCCATGGATCCTGAACTCCTCCTGATGGACGAGCCCACATCGGCACTGGATCCGGAGCTGGTGGGAGAGGTGCTCCTTACCATCAAAACCATCGCTCAGGAAGGAAATACCATCCTGCTGGTGACTCACGAGATGGATTTTGTCCGGAAAGTGGCAGACAGGGTCATTTTCCTGGAGAACGGCAAGATCGTAGCGGACGGCACCGCAAAGGAGATCTTTGACAAGCCGTCCAACGAAAGACTCAGGCAGTTCCTGGTAAAGGTAAAAATGCTTGAGGGATCGGAGTACAACATATGAAGATCACGGGTGCAAAAATCTATATCGACAACAACGGGCCCTTCAAAGTGGGCAAACATCATATGGTTTTCGTCAGGCTCTACACCGACGAAGGGATCTACGGTGTCGGCGAGCCCATCGTCTACGGCGTGGGCATCCCCGCAGTGGCGGAGTACATCAAAGAGCTGGCCGGTCTCCTGATCGGCAGAGATCCTTTTGAGACCGAGGCCATCTGGCACAGATTTCGCGGCGGCTGGGAAGCCCTGGGCGGCCCCCTTACCATTTCCGCCATCAGTGCCATCGATATCGCTCTCTGGGACATTAAGGGCAAGGCTCTGGGAGTCCCGGTGTACAAACTGTTGGGAGGAAAGGTGCGGGAGAAGGTTCCCGTGTACCTGAGCCACATTGAGTTCGGCTATCCTGACACGGATCAGCCGCCCATCACTCCCGAGGAATTCGAAACGGTGGCAAGGAGAGCCCGGGATAAGGGATACCAATACGTGAAGGCAAACTTCTTCCGCTACGACGCAGCGGGGAATGTGACCCGGGTGGATCGCTATCATCCTTTTGATCAGGATTTCTACAAGCTGATCCGGGAGCGCATGCTTGCGGTGCAACAGGGACTGGGAAGCGACGGTGAGATCATCATCGAGAACAACGCCATGACGGGACTGGAGGACGCCTACCGCACCATCGAGGCGGCCCGAGGCACCAACATCCTCTTCTTTGAGGAACCGGTAGAGCCGGATCCGCACCAGATGAAACTGGTGGCGGAGAAGAGCCCCTTCCCTCTGGCAACGGGAGAACGGATCCCCGGCAGAACGGGTATCCTGCCCTTCCTGGAGAACAGATCCACAAAAGTGCTCATGCCGGATGTGTGTAACACGGGTGGCATTACCGAGTTCAAAAAGGTGGCGGACCTGGCGGAGAGCTTCGGCGCATCCATTTCCAGCCACACCTGCGGCGGCCCTATCAACCAGGCGGCTTCCATCCACCTCGGCGCGGTGATCCCCAATTTCCTGCTTCATGAGCATCACGTACACACCCTGAATGATTACAACTTCAAATACGGTCTGTACAAATACGACGCGACAGACGGCCTGCTGGAGGTTCCGGAACTGCCGGGACTGGGGCAGGACATCTCCCCGGATGTGCTGGACAGATTTGATGTGTTTACGGTGGGGGAGGTGAAGGAATGAGTGAGAGCACGAGACAGGTCATCATGACCAGGTGTCCTCTGGGAGGCTCCACGGAGCTCCTGTTTGAAACCGGAACCGTGGAGGAAGCCTTTGCGGAAAAAGGAGCGGAGGTGGTCCTGCTGCAGTCCCTACCGGAGCAGGAACATATAAAGCACCTAACTCAGGAAGCGCCCCTGGCCTTCCGGGACGGCGGAAATGTTCCTCCCATCTGGAGCCACTCCAAAGGAACGCCGACCCTGGTGATCGGATTAAACGGCATCATCCAGTCCCACGCCATCATCGTGGCACCGGACTCGGAGATAAGAACGGTGCAGGACCTGCGGGGAAAGCGCCTGTCGGTGCCGGACCACGGCGGCAAAGTCATCGATCCCATGCGGGCCATGACGCTGCGAGGGTATGACACGATCCTGAAGGGAGCGGGGATCGATCCTTCCGAAGTGGTATTTGTAGATACCCCTGTTGACGGCCGGGCCAACAGTGCCCATGTAGACGCCAAGGGAAATCTGATCGGCAATCGGGAAGGCGTTTCGGACAAGGATTTTGTGTCCCATCATGTGGAGGAGATCAAGGCGCTGCGGGAAGGCAGGATCGATGCATTTTTCTCCCACAGAGCGCTGGTGAGCCAGATCGTTCACAAAGGCATCGGGCGTGTCCTGATCGATATCGCGCAGACGGATCTGCCGCAGGTGAACAACATCTACCCTACCGTGATCACGGTGGATGCGGGTTTTGCAAAAGCCAACAGGGACATCGTTGTCGAATATCTGTACCGGTTGCTTTTGATGGCAAAGACGGCAGCCGCAGATCCGGAAAACTATGAAGTTCTCACGGTAAAGGCGCAGTTCGGTGTCACCGTGGAAGAACAGAAAGAGACCAGAGAAAAGACCTGGTACACCAAGCTGGCTCCTTCCTTCGATGAGGAGCTGGTAGCAGCCCTTGCCGAGCAAAAAAGGTTTTTGCTGGAAAAGGGCATCATCGAACAGGATTTTGATTTAAGTGAATGGATTGACGAAAGCTTTCTGGAGGAAGCAAAGGAACGTTTTCGCCAATTAAATAAAGCATAAAAGGAGAATGAAAAAATGAAGAAGAGATTGATCAGTGTACTTGGAGTGATTTCCGCAGGAGCCCTGCTGCTTGCGGGATGCGGATCCGCAGGCAGCGCTTCCGGCAGTACTGCATCCGCAGCACCTGCACCGGCTGCTCAAACCGAGGCAACCGACACCGCTGCAAGCACGGATGCGGCACCTGAGGTGACCGTGATCCACTGCGGTACCGGCGGACATACCAGACCCTGGACCTATACCGATGATAACGATGAGCTGATCGGCTACGACATTGAGATCGTAAAGGAGGTATTTAACCGCCTCCCTCAGTACGAGGTGGAGTTTGAGATTATTGAATTTGCTTCCATCTTCACCGGAATGGATGCCGGCAATTTCCAGATGGGTGCCAACAACTTCTCCATGAACGAAGAGAGAAAGGCCAAGTATCTCTTCTCCACTCCCAAGGTCATCAGTGAGGAGGTCCTGCTGTCCAGCACCATCGAATTTACCAAGGATCGGTATACCCTGGATGAGCTGACCCAGTACGTTTATACCGCAGAGCCCGGCTCCGCACATACCACCGAGGCTGAGAAGTACAACGACGAGCATCCCGACAACCAGATCACCATCAATTACACAGAGGAGGACGTTCCTACCATTCTGACCAATGTGCAGTCCGGAAAGTATGAGCTCTTCTCCACCGCAAAGCCCATGTATTTCGGTGCTTATAAGGATCAGCTGGGTCTGGATCTCAACTATGCGATCCTGGATTGGGGCAAGGGTCCCGTCTACTCCTACTTCCTGTTTGCAAAGGGTCAGGAGCAGCTGCAGGAGGACTTCGACGCCGTTCTTGCAGAGCTGGTGGCTGACGGAACTCTGAAGGCCATCTCCGAGAAGTACATCGGTGAAGACCTGACTCCTTACGAGGCATACAACTAAGAAATGATTTTTTCCGGAGGATCACGATATGAAAAAACTGGTAAAAAATGCCCGTGTATTTGACGGTCGTCATGAGATCCTCACAGAGCACGCGAGCATTGTCATAGACGGGGACCTGGTGGAAGAGATCACACAGGAAACCCTGCCGGAGGAAAGCTTCGGACAGGTAACGGATGCCGGAAACCGTATCGTGATCCCGGGACTGGTGGATCATCATGTCCACCTGGGAATGCCCGGGAAGGACATGCGTGTGGATGAAGCGGTGGTCCACGGCGTGGCACATGCAAAGCGCATGCTGCTAAACGGCTTTACCACCGTCAGGGATGCCGGCGGGATCGTTTACGGGATCAAGAAGGGGATCGATGACGGAAGGGTCCCCGGTCCCAGAGTTTTTCCCTCCAATGCCTATATTTCCCAGACCTGCGGACACGGCGACAAAAGAGAGAGCAGAGCCCATGTCCGACTGAGTGACGGGAGCTTTACCTCCCCGGCATTAACCTGCGGTGAAACTGTTATCGCCGACGGCTATGATGAAGTGCTCCGGGCAACGAGAGAACAGCTTTTTCTCGGGGCGTCCCAGATCAAGATCATGGCGGGGGGCGGGATGTCGTCTCAGTATGACCCCATCCAGACCATCCAGTTCACCGAGCACGAGATGAGAGCCGCCGTGGAAGCGGCTGCCGATTACGGCACCTATGTCATGGCTCATCTCTACACCAAAGAGTCCATGCTCCGCGCGGCCAGAGCCGGTGTAAAGAGTTTTGAACACGGCCAGATGCTGGATGAAGAGCTGGCGAAAATCGTAAGAGACGAGGGTATTTTCCTCTGTGTATGCCCGCAGCCCAGAGCGGATGAAGAATTCAATGCAGCCAGGGGCCTGCCTCCCAGAAAGCGGAAGCCCGCAGCCCAGGAGATCATCGATCATGAGGATGTCCAGACGGAGATGATCCTGAAATACGATCTGCCCATCATCTTCGGAACGGATTATGTGGAGTTTATCGCAGACTCCAATCCCAATGCCCAGAGCAGGGATCTGGCGGTGTACGAAAAACGCTTCGGCAGCTTCCGTGGCCTGGTGTCCGCAACGGGCGCCGCAAACGACCTCATCAAGCTGACCACCTACCAGAATCCCTATCCGCAAGGCAAGATCGGCCTGCTGGAACAGGGATCCTTCGCAGATCTGCTCATCGTGGACGGAGATCCCATCGGGAGTCTTTCCGTTCTGAGCAACACAGAGAACCTTCGCGTTATCATGAAGGGTGGGGAGATCTACAAAAATACTCTGTGATCGGCATCATAAGAAGACAGAAGAAACAGAGCGCATCATCGCTCTGTTTTTTTGCCTTCGGGTTTTGTTATAACTTTTACTTTTTACCCGTCATTAAGGATACATATTAGCGTAGATGCGCACATATCTGTATCATTAACTCAATAAGTACGGGCGATAAGAGATACTTATGAAGCGCTTCCCGCAAGGGGGATCGCAATGATTCGGAAAGGAGTTTGAGATATGGCTGACGAGATCAATTATGCGGAATTAAAAAAGGGCGGTTTTATGAAGCAGAAGCAGAAGGGCTTCGGTTCCTTACGACTGAAGGTGATCGGAGGAAATCTCACCGCTGAGAATATCAAAGTCATCTCCGAGGTGGCGGAAAAATACGGACGCGGATACGTTCACATGACATCGAGACAGGGCGTGGAGATCCCTTTTATCAATGTAGAGCAGCTGGCTGAGGTGAAAGAGGCCCTGGCAAAGGGTGGCGTACAGACCGGTGTCTGCGGCCCCAGAGTCAGAACCGTAACAGCCTGTCAGGGATCCGAGATCTGTCCCAGCGGATGTATCGATACCTATACCCTGGCGAAGGAACTGGATGAGCGTTACTTCGGAAGAGAGCTTCCTCACAAGTTCAAATTCGGCGTGACAGGCTGCCAGAACAACTGCCTGAAGGCCGAGGAAAATGACGTGGGCATCAAGGGAGGACTGAGTCTCGAGTACAAGGACGACCTTTGTTTTTCCTGCGGTGTCTGCATCAAGGCCTGCAGGACCGGAGCCCTTTCCCTGGTGGATGGCAAGGTGATCCTGGACAGTTCGAAGTGCAACAACTGCGGCAGATGCGTGAAGAGCTGTCCCGCAAATGCATGGATCGGCACTCCGGGGTACATCGTTTCCTTCGGAGGTACCTTCGGTAATTTCATTTATCAGGGAGAGGAACTGGTTCCCATCATTGAGGACAAGGAAACCCTGTTCCGGGTTACCGATGCAGCCATCGAATATTTTGAAGAAAATGCAAAGCCCGGCGAGCGGTTCCGGAAGACCATCGAAAGACTCGGTGCAGACGGTCTGAAGGAGAAGGTCCGCAAAGCCTATGAGGGCGGAGAGGAGTGATCATGGCAGAAAATGAGATCCTGTTTGACGAAGAGATCGATATTACGGATGTGGTTTGCCCCGTTACCTTTGTGAAGGCCAAGGTGGCCCTGGAGGAGCTGGATGACGGACAGGTGATCGCCGTCAGAATGAACGACGGAGAGCCTGTGCAGAATGTCCCCCGCAGCATCAAGGAGGAGGGGCATCAGATCCTGAAACTGGCGGACAATGAGGATGGAACCTACACCCTCTATGTCAGGAAGGTGGAAGAAGCATGAGAAAAAAACAGTTGGGATTATTGATCTCCCTGGGGCTGCTTTTGGTGGGCTGCGGGATTGCCGCAAATCCGGTGGTAGAGTCCCCTGCGGAAGAAGCGGCGAGTGAAACCCTGGTGGAGACCGTTGCATTTGAGAGCGAGGCTCCGGCGGAAGCGGCGGAGGTTCTCACAGAGAGTGAATATGTCTTTACGGATGATCTGGGAAGAGAAGTAACGGTGAAAAGTCATGACCGTGTGGTGACGCTCCTGGGAAGTTTCTGTGATGAGTGGCTTCTGGCAGGAGGCAGCGTCGTTGGAACCGGAAGCGACAGCTTTACCTCCTTTGATCTGAATCTGGAGGATTCGGTAGTAGATGTGGGAGAACACAGCGAGCCGAACCTGGAAGTGATCCTGTCTCTGGAGCCTGACCTGGTGATCGCATCCTCTTCCTTTGATGAGCAGATTGCCCTGGCTGAGACCCTGGAGAGTGCAGGAGCCGCGGTTGCTTACTTTGATGTGAAGGGCTTTGACGATTATCTGAATTCTCTTCGGATCTTCACGGATATCACGGGCAGAGAGGATCTGTATGAGCAGTACGGCAGCGCCGTGGAGCAGCAGATCGCAGAGACGAAAGAGCGGATCGACGGAACGCAGCCGAAGGTGCTGTTCCTCAGAGCATCTTCCTCCTCCGTCAAGGTGAAGGGCAGCAAAGGAACGGTTGCGGGGGAGATCCTGGCAGATCTGGATACGGTGAACATCGCAGACTCCGATTTCCTTCTGGAGGATCTGAGCCTGGAAGCCATCATTGCGGACGATCCCGATTTTATCTTCGTTACGACCATGGGATCCGATACCGAGGCAGCCCTGGCTAATGTGGATGAACTCCTGATCAGCAATCCTGCATGGCAGACCTTGAGAGCCGTGCAAAACGGGAACTATTACGTGCTGGAGAAGGAACTGTACAACTCCAAGCCTAATGCCAGATGGGGAGAGGCCTATCAAAAACTGGCGGATATCCTGTATCCGTAGAGAAAGGACAGGACCGGGAGATGAAAAAAGGAGCATCGGAAAACAGTCGCATATTTTTTCTGCTGACGGCGCTGTTGCTGATCCTCCTGCTCTTCCTGGGACTGGCACTGGGAAGCGTCAGCGTATCCCTGCGGGAGATCCTTCATGCATTGTCTGATCCAAATGCGCAGACCGCAAATGATGTGATCATCCGTTCCGTCAGACTTCCCAGGGTCCTGGCAGGGCTCCTGACGGGAGCGGGGCTGGGCGCAGCGGGAGCCATCCTGCAGGCAGTGCTGAACAATTCTCTGGCGAGTTCCAATACCATCGGTGTCAATTCCGGAGCGGGATTTTTCGTGATGCTTTCCATGCTGATCTTCCCGAAAAATCCGGCTGCCAAATCCTTCATGGCATTTCTGGGAGCCCTGGTCACGGTACTGTTCATCCTCTGTCTGGCGTATTACGCAGAGAGGTCCAGAGTGACCATCATTCTGGCAGGCATCACGGTATCCAGCTTTCTGACCGCTGCCATGAATCTGATCAAAACGTTGGATGACAGTATTGTCATAAACTCCCTGTCCTTTTCCATCGGATCTCTGGCGGGAGTCACCATGAGCAGTATCGCATATCCCGCACCGGGGATCCTGCTGGCGATCCTGATCGCATCCCTTCTGGGGAAAGCACTGAACATCATGAATCTGGGAGACGGGACGGCCATGTCCCTGGGACTGAATGCAGGATTTTTCCGGATCATCTACGTCCTTCTTGCCAGTCTGCTGGCGGGATGTGTGGTCAGCTACTCCGGACTCATCGGGTTTGTGGGACTGATCGTTCCTCATGTGTGCAGATATTTCGTGGGGCATGATGCGAGGGTGCTGATCCCCGCATCCGCTCTTCTGGGATCGGTGTTTGTGCTGACTGCGGATCTGGCGGGTCGGGTGCTTTTTGCTCCGTATGAGCTTCCCGTGGGGATCATCCTGTCCCTTTCGGGCGCTCCCTTCTTCCTGTACCTTCTGCTGAAGAAAGGAGGGAGACGGGTCAATGCTTGAATTTCGAAATGCGGATATTTCCGTGGGCAGGACTGGGATTTTGGAGGATATCAATGTCTCCTTCGAAAAAGGAAAGATCACTTCTCTGGTGGGACCCAACGGAAGCGGCAAGACCACCTTGCTGCAAAGCCTGAACGGACTCAGCTGTGTCAAAGGCGGAGAGATCCTGCTGGAGGGTAAGGACTATCTGGCGCTCCCTCCGAAGGAACGAGCCCAAAGCCTTTCCTTTTTTTCTCAGCTGCGGGGAGGTGCTCCCAATATCTCCGTGCGGGGATTGGTGGAGCACGGAAGATTTCCCTACATGGGATTTTCCAGACATCTGAGCGCTGAGGACCGGGAGGCCATGGACCGGGCCATGGAATTTACCGGCCTTACCGCGGAGGCGGACCGGCAGGTCAGTGAGCTCTCCGGCGGTATGCAGCAAAGGGCCTATCTGGCCATGCAGCTTGCCCAGGACTGTCCCTATATGGTGATGGACGAGCCCGGGAATTATCTGGATCTCCCCGGACAGAGGGAACTGGAACGTTTGATCCTCTGTCTGAAGGAGGAAGGAAAAACAGTAATCGTTGTGATCCATGATCTGAGTAAGGCACTCCGGATTTCTGACAGCATCGTTGTCATGGATCGAAGGAAGATAGTGGGATCCGGAACGCCCCGGGAACTCCCGGAAAGCGGACTTCTGCAGAGGGTATTTGACTGCAGGATCCGGCCGGTGGAGACGGAGGAAGGGATCCGCTATCTGGTCGAGTAAAGGAGAGAATGGATGACAATCTTACAGCTGAAGTATGTGGTAATGATATCGACTTCCTCTTCCATGCGGGAAGCATCCGGTAAACTTCTGGTCTCGCAGCCTGCCTTGTCCACCACGGTGAAGGATCTGGAGGAAGAGATCGGGATCCGGATTTTTGAGCGCACCAATAAGGGGATCAGCCTTACCCAGGAGGGGACGGAATTTCTGAATTTCGCAAAGCAGGCGGTGAGCCAGTACGAGCTGGTGGAGCACAAATACCTGGTCTCCGAAGCGGGTAAGGATTATTACTCCATCTCCATGCAGCATTATGTCTTTGCCATTCACGCTTTTGTTGACGCTATTCCGAAGCGGAAAGCGGACAATTACTCCTATCTGATCAAAGAAACGAAAACGGATGAAGTGCTTCAGAATGTCCGGGACTATGTGAGTGAGATCGGCATCCTGTCCTATTCCGAAGCGAACAGGAATATCATTTTTAAGCTGCTCAGAGAGTATGACCTGGAATTCCATCCGCTGATGGTCTGTGACACTTTCGCTTACCTCAGCAAGGATCATCCCCTGGCAGGGAAGAAGGAACTGTCCGTCGAAGAGCTGAAGGATTACCCCTGCGTGACCTTTGACCAGTCCAATGAGAAGGAATTCTATCTGTCGGAGGAAGCTCTGTCCGGGTACTCTTTCGGGAAGCTGATCCGGACCAATGACAGGGCAACTTCCTGCGAAATGATCCAGAAGCTGCAGGGATTTGCCATCGGCACCGGGATCATGACGGAGAATTCCGCTGTGAAGGATTCCTTCGTTTCCATCAAACTGAAGGAAGAGGATCCGCTGACCATCGGCTACATTACCAAGAAAAAACATGTGATGAGCGATTTCGGAAAGCTTTACACGGAAGAGCTGGAAAAATACAGGAAATAGACAGGGCGAAACGGAGTAAGAGCCATGGAAGATAAAATCGGATTCTGTACAAAATTACTGCACGGAAGCGGTGCACAGCGATATGCCCAGCGGGAGATCCTCCCACCCATTTCTCAGGTCACCGCATTTTCCTATGAGAGCATGGAGGAACTGGAGAAGGTGTTCGCCCATAAGAGCATGGGATACGCCTACTCCCGGATCGGCAATCCGACCCTTTCTGCCTTTGAACAGAAGATCTGTGAGCTGGAAGGTGGGATGGGAGCCGTCAGCTGTAGCAGCGGCATGTCGGCCATTTCCTCTGCGCTGTTGGCCATCTGCGAGAGTGGTGATGAGATCATCGCCGGGAGCGGACTGTACGGCGGATCCATCGATCTGTTTCACGATCTGGAAAAACTGGGGATCCACACCAGATTTGCCGACAGGCTGGACCGGGAGACCATCGGAAGTCTGGTGACGGAAAGGACCAGAGCGGTCTTTGGGGAGCTCATCAGTAATCCTTCCCTCACGGTCCTGGACCTGGAAGAGGCTTCGGAGGCGGCCCATGAGGCAGGGATTCCCCTTCTGGTGGATTCCACCACGGCCACGCCCTATCTGGCCAATCCTCTGCGGATGGGAGCAGATATCGTGATCCATTCCACCTCCAAATACATCAACGGCGGCGGAAATGCCATCGGCGGGATCATTATCGACAGCGGACATTTCCCCTGGAATTTTGAAAAACATACTGCCCTTTCCGAGTTCCGGAAATACGGCCGGATGGCATTTCTTCTCCGGCTGCGGGCCGACCTCTGGGAGAATCTGGGAGGCTGTATGGCTCCCATGAATGCTTTCCTTTCCTTCATCGGAGCAGATACCCTGGGACTTCGGATGGAGCGGATCTGCGAAAATGCCGATGCCCTGGCCAGAGCGCTGAACGAGGAAGAGGGTATCACCGTGAGCTACCTGACGCTGCCGGATCACCCCTGTCATGCCTATGTGGAGAAACAGCTCCGTGGGTACGGCGGTGGGATATTGACCTTCCGGGCAGGCAGCAAGGAGCGGGCTTTCCGGATCATCAACCATCTGAAATACGCCCTGATCGCCAGCAACATCGGAGACCTTCGGACTCTGGTGATCCATCCGGCATCCACCCTGTACGTTCATTCGGGGAAGGAAGGCACGGAGGCGGCCGGTGTATTTGAAGATACGGTAAGAGTCAGCGTCGGGATCGAGGACAAGGAAGATCTCGTAGCGGATTTCATCAATGCGGTAAGAGCAAGCCGTGAAGAATAAAAGAAAAGGAGATTATGAAAATGAAGATCACTGTTGCAGGAACGAAGAAGGAATTTGATGAGGGACTGACCGTGGCAAAACTCATCGAGCTGGAAAATGTGGAGACCCCTCAGTATGTCACCGTGTCCGTGAACGAGGAGTTCGTTGACTCCGGAGCCTTTGAAGGATATGAGCTTCACGAAGGAGACGAGGTGGAATTCCTGTATTTCATGGGAGGTGGAAGATAATGGCCTTTACCAACGAACAGCTTGAGCGTTACTCAAGACACATCATTTTGAAGGAGATCGGCGCCAAGGGACAGAAAAAACTCCTGAATGCCAAAGTGCTGATCATCGGCGCCGGCGGACTGGGGGCTCCCGCTGCACTGTACCTGGCTGCCGCAGGCGTGGGTACCATCGGCATCGTGGATGCGGATGTGGTGGATTTGTCGAATCTGCAGCGCCAGGTCATCCATACCACGAATGATATCGGGAAAAAGAAGGTGGAATCCGCCGCAGAGACCATGCGCGCCATCAATCCCGACGTTCAGGTGAACACCTACTACGATTTTGTCAGCAGCGCCAATATCATGGATCTGATCCGTGACTATGATTTCGTCATTGACGGAACCGATAATTTCCCCGCAAAATTTCTGATAAATGACGCATGTGTCATGTCAAAGAAGCCTCTGTCCCACGCAGGCATCATCCGGTTTAAAGGACAGCTCACCACCATCCTTCCCGGAGAAGGCCCCTGCTACAGATGTATCTTCAAGGATCCGCCGCCGAAGGATGCTGTTCCCACCTGTAAGCAGGCAGGCGTGATCGGCGCCATGGGCGGTGTCATCGGATCCCTGCAGGCTATGGAAGCAATCAAGTACATCACCGGTGTGGGAGAACTTCTGGTAGGTTATCTGCTGACCTACGATGCCCTGAAGATGGAATTCCATAAGATCAAGCTGCCCCCCAGAGGAAAGGGATGTGCGGTCTGCTCCGACGAGCCCACCATCACCGAACTGATCGATTATGAGCAGGCAGTCTGCGACCTGCATCCGGGAGAAAAGTAATATGAAGATCACCATCAAAAGATCAGATTTTGACAGAATGTACGAATATGCCCTGGAGCAGCGGCCTGACGAGGCCTGTGGACTCATCGCGGGAGTCGAGGAGGACGGCGTCAGGCGCATAGAAAAGGTGTACCTTCTGACCAACATCGATCATACCAATGAGCATTTTTCCATCGATCCCAGAGAACATCTGGCATCCGTGAAGGATATGCGTGCCAACGGACTGCAGCCCCTGGGAAACTGGCATTCGCATCCGGAGACACCATCCCGTCCTTCGGAGGAGGATAAGCGTCTGGCCAATGACAGCAACGCCAGCTATCTGATCCTGTCTCTGGCGGAGGAGGGGCATCCGGTGCTGAACTCCTTTCATGTGGAGGGTCCTGCGGAGGCGCGGGTCTCCGAAAAGGAGGAGCTGATCATTCTGGAGGATGCATAGGACGGAAAATAAAAAAGCCTGCGGGCTCGGCCCCGCAGGCTTCTTCTTGCATCTTACTTATCCTCCAGCACCGGCATGATCTGTGTCAGGAGGTTGGTGATGTTCTCAAACATGCCGCTCTTTCTGGTCCCCAGCTCGTTGGCATTTTTGATGTGTCCCAGCAGGCGCCCGTACTCGGCATTGATGGAATCAAAGTCTCTGCTGATGCCGTCCAGTTCCCGGGCTGCGGCCTCGGAGGCTTCCTCGATCTCCTGCTGCACGGCGTCGGAGCCTTTCGCGGACTCGATGATCTCGTCAAAGGTGGCATAGGTTGCTTCCACGCCCTCCATGCTCCGGTCCAGCGCAGCGATGGAGCCGTTGACGCTCTCGGTGAGCTTCTGGGATTCGCTGCCTGCGGCATCGATGGACTGGTTCACCTGACCGATAAGGTCGTTGATCTCTCTGGCCAGCTTGCCCACTTCCTCTGCCACCACGGCGAAGCCTCTGCCGGCCTCTCCCGCGCGGGCAGCCTCGATGGATGCGTTCAGCGCCAGGAGATTGGTCTGGGAAGCGATGCCCACGATCTCCTTCATGTAGTCGGAGATCTGGTCCACAGAGCTCTTAAAGGTTTCAAACCCCTGCTGCATGTCAGCGAAACGGTCCTTCACCTGACCGGAGGTCTCCCGCAGCTCTCCCACGGTGGTCTGTGCCTTCTGCACGCTGGCCACGATGTCTTTCTGCACATCCTCATACTTGGCGGCGGATTCGTTGACCCCGGCAAAGACCTCCTCATACCCGGAGAGTCTGGCCTTGATCTGCTCGTTTTTCTCCATCACGTCATCGAAGGTCTCCTCCACACCGTGGAGCTCCGTGAGGGAATCCACCTCATTTTCCACCAGCTGCTTCTGGCACTGCTGGACGGCACCCACCAGGTATTTGACAGAGTGGAGTCTGCCCTTCTCATCATCCTGTTGCACCGGTGCTGCCGCAGGGATACTTTCTGCATTCTTTTTTCCAAATCCGAACATAAGCCCCTCCTTTATTCAAACACCACGCAGGTCATGGTCTGATTGACAAACTGTCCGTTGTAATGCTCCCCGTAACCCACCAGGCCGCAATGCATGCCCAGTCCGCTCATCTTTTTCAGATAGGGTGCCAGGGTTCCGTTGTCGGTAAACATGAGGTACCGGAAGAGGCAGTTCACGGAAAATACTGCGGAGATGCGATTAAAATCGGACCGGATCTGGTCGATGGTGTGCTGGGCGACCTCATCCATATCCCGCGCTTCCAGCAGCGTCAGGATATCGGAATCGTTTACCTGGCGGAAGCAGCACAGACCGGAGCCTTTTACTTCCTTCAGAGAAATGATACAGATGTCATTTCCAATCATCTTGCCCAGCGGATTTTTAAAGGTCTGGGTGGCGATATCGGACTCTTTGATGTTCAGCAGTTCCATGTAGACCTGTTTTGCACTGCGTCCGTTTAACTCGCCGATGTAGTAGTCGGAGCGGTTGGTTTTGGAGGCGACGAGGCGCACGCCCTCCTTGGGAACATAGATGTTCTCCTTGTAGGTCTTCACCTTTCCCGTCTCGTTTTTGACGATGGCGTAGGCCATGGCGTCGGGATAGACCTTACCGTTGCAGGAGACTTTTCCGGCGTCTCCCGTGCCGCCCATGAGCTGGATCCCGTGTTTTTCCAGGATGGGAAGGATGGTGGAGAGCACGCAGGCATCGTTGCCGGCACAGAGGTCGATGATGGCGGTGTTTTCTTTGCCTGGACGGACCCGGTCCACATCCTTCTCCAGGCGCTCGATATGTCTGGCGGGCATGGTGGAGACGGACTCCAGCACCCCTGTCGCCACCGTCACACCCTCGGTGAAGGCGGTGATCACAACGCCCTTCTCGGTGACCTTGCCGGAATACCCCATGGCGATGCAGCCGATGCTGGGCACGCCGGGGAAGGCTTCCTCCAGCTGTTTCACGTTCTCCTCAAAGCGATCACCCGCGCTTAGCAGGATGAGCAGCTTCGGATTTGTGATGCCCTTCAGCGCTTCGGACAGGGACCCTGTTTCAGATGCTCCATATTGCACTTTCATGTGAAATACCTCCTTTAATCATTCGATATCTCTCCGTGCCATAAAGATCCGGACGGGGACCCATGAAACGGACGGATAACGGATCATCGGAAAGAGGCATTTTCACATAGCGAGCAAAAGCAACCGCACCTCCATTATATATTGCAAAAGGAAGGGGATGCAAGGGAAAAGCGTAAGGGGGCGAAGCAGGAAAACGCCCTCGCAAAAGGCGCACTCCGGCTTACGTCACATCTTCGTAAAAAACAGCCGTCAGTTCCCGTTCCCCTGCGTAGGCATACATGCCTGCCATGGCACCGGTAAAACGCTTGCCTTTCTTCAGGCCTTCGTCGCAGAGGTAATATACATTTTCCAGGACGGCAAATTCCGTGGTGGCTTCGGATGCATTCTCAGCGGCCCCGAAACAACCATAGGACAGTCTGCGGGTCAGGTGGTCCGTGTCCATCACCAGGCGGATCCGGGATGCGGAAGCAGGGACCGGCGATGCAGCGATCTGCCTGCGGTCTTCCTCCCCCACATGCTCGTTCACGTAGAGATACTTCTCCCCGTCGCGGCCCAGGAGGCCAAACTCCAGGAAGGTGTTTTCATCGTAATATCCCGTGATGCCGGCAGTCTGGCCATCCTGCAGATCCGGGATCTCCAGGACCGCCGCATAACGGAAGGCAAAGTCCGTCTGCCGCCGCAGGACGATATTTCTGCTGTCCACGGAGGAAAGGGGCGCACGGCTCCCTTTGAGGGTAAACTTTCCGTCCTTCGGATCGTAGGAAACGTTTCCTGCAGCAAAGGCTCTGGGGGTCATGTATTCCAGGGGCAGGCCGCAGGGAGAAAGGGTCCTTTTTTCTGCGGGGATGGCATCCGGCAGGGGCTTGATCTGCATGGCGGAGGGCCCTTTCAGCCCGTTCACGATGGGCCAGCCGTCCGGGGTCCAGGTCACGGGATCCAGCGCTGTCTCTCTGCCCAGAATGCTGTACCCGTCGCCGATGGTGCGCCCGCAGAGGTACACCATGTACCAGCGCCCGTCCGGGGTTTCTACCAGATCACCATGGCCGCACCGCTGGATGGCGGCCTCCGGGTCCTTTTGCCGCAGAATGGGATTGTAAGGACAGGGCTCGTATTCGCCGAAGAGCTCCCGGGATCTGGAGACGGTCACACGGTGCCCGAGTCCCGTGCCGCCCTCCGCTTCCAGGAGATAATAGTAGCCGTCTTTTTTGTAGAGGTGCGGCCCTTCCGGCGCCCGCTTGTGATCGCCGTAAAAAAGCAAAGTCGCCTCGGAGATCTGCTTCGTGCAGGTCTCGTCCAGTTCCAGGATCCTGGCGCCGCGGTTGAGGAGCATATAATGCCTGCCGTCATCGTCATGAAACAGGCCGGGATCGATCCCGTCTTCATCGATGAAAACAGGCTCCGTGTAAGGCCCTTCCGGTCGGTCGGAAGAGACCACGATCTGTCGCCGGTAGGTGGGAGGCACGTCGTTTAACCGGTAGGTGGCAGTGATGTAAAAACGGCCGTTGCAGTAGGAGATATCCGGTGCCCAATAGCCTCTGCCGCCCTCCAGGTCCTCCAGCCGTGCCCAGGCGGGGTCCGTGATGGCATGGCCGATGATCTCCCAATGCACCAGGTCCCGGGAGTGAGAGATGGGAATGCATGGGAAGAAGATGAAAGAGGAGTTGACCATGTAGTAGTCCTCTCCAACTCTGCAAATGGAAGGATCCGGGAAAAAACCGGTCCGGATGGGGTTCCTGTAGAAGCACTCGTAGGGGTGCCCGTATTTTTCCTGCAGATAAGCGTCAATCTCCTCTGCAGCCGCTTCATGCACAATATCCCAGGGCGTCACCAGATTCCGGTCGCCGCCCAAAGAATCCATGCCGCATTTTTCCACCAGGTAGCGAAATACTGCGAGATCACCGGACTCTGCGGCATAATGCAGCACGTTCCGATGACGATCATCGTACTCATTTAAGCTGATCCTGGAGTACTCCACCAGATATTTCAGGATCTGCAGATCTCCCTTACGCGCAGCAAGAAACAGCGCTTCTCTGCTGACAATCGCAGGATCCCTGACCAGAATTTCCTTAACGGACGATAATTCGCCCAATTCAATTGTCTGAAGCAAATGCACATCACTGACCATTCGTTCCCGTTTCCTCTTCAAATCGCGATAGATATGCCTGCAGTCCTTTCTCCGCATCATAGGGATAGGTGGTGCCGGAGCTGGATAATCCGGAGAACAGTTCCCTCCGGAAATCATGATTGTTCAGATAATCTTCCACAGTCAGTGCTCCGGGAAGATCTTCATCGGTAACGCCGAAATTCTCCGTGAACCATTCCGGAGTGAGGTCAAAGGTGCCGGGATCCGGTCGCAGGTACTCTCCCCCTGCCAGTTCATTGACGATGGCCACCAGGTCCGCCCAGCCTTCCGGATAGGTTCCGCCGTAGCCGTTTACCCTGATCTCTCCGTAACCGGTGCGGGTTTTGTAAACAATCTCCACACGGTAGGTAAAATCCTCCCGCCAGTTCCGGTTGCTGTTTTCCTTCACGGTTTGCCCGGCCTTCAGCAGAGCCTTGAACTGTTCTTTGGTCACGTCCTCCGGTTTGATCATTTGTGACAGGTGCGTCGTTTTATACTTTCCATAAGGCCCTTCCTCTCTTGCCTTCACGAAAGAAACCGAGTTCCACGGATAGTCCACGGAAACACATTCCCCCGAGCGCACATCCGTGGTATAGACCCTGACATTGGAAATGGACATGGGGGTCTCATCCCAGGCCTGCTTTGCCTTTTTGATGCCGGTGACCAGCAGGAAGAGTATCCCTGCAGATCCAAAGATGATCAGAATCACTTTCCATCTTCCGGTCAGAAGAGTCAGGATCGTCCAGCAGCAGGCAAAAAGGATCCCTATGGCCCAAAATACCATCGGGCGTCTGTATCCGATGATATCCGGCTGCGCTACTACCGGCTCGTCGATGCTTGTCATGGGAGTCAGAATGGTGCGGCCCCAGAAAATCCCCATATATTCAATGCATTCTCCGCCGGACTGCACCCGTTCAAAGGGCATGTGCCCTGTTTTTTTCACCATACTTCCCTCGATGACAAACCAGAGGAGTGTGACGGCTACGGCGAAGATCGCACTGATGAGTATGATCTTTGGCATGGAGAGCTTTCGCTTCTTTTTCCCGGTCGCTGTATCTTTTGTTTCTGCATTTTTCATTTCGGTTTCTTCAGGCATGGTGTCCCCTCCGGACAAGCGAATACAGGTGTCTGTACACCTCTAGCGTACCATCTTTTAAATCCTGATTTCAAGGCATAAGTATCTGTGATAAAGTAAAGGCAGGAAATGTTTTTCGGCACCGGGAATTCGGGGGAGGTGGTCATATGATCATGGGATTTATCATCTGGAGTATTGTTTGTATCGTTCTCGTTGTGATTGGGATCATTTCGTGGAATTCCAAAACGCCTGCAGGATTTTACTCGGGAGTCAAGCCTCCGGAGGTGACGGATACGGTAAAGTACAACCATTCCGTCGGAATCCTGTGGTTTGTTTATGCGGGTGTCTTTGAACTTTGCGGTGTCCCCCTCATGTTTCTGAAGCAGAACTCCGCGGGATTTGTCTTTCTGATCCTGGGAACTGTTTTCTGCACCATTGCATTTGTGGTGGCATACAATTTTATCCTGGAAAAATATCGTCGGAAGTGATGAGGCATGGAATACTTCTGGTATCAGCAGGATGATATCCCATCCGACATGGGGTATCCTCTTTTCGGAAAAGATCATATCATCAGTACCTGTGGGACACTGGCTGCAGTCGTTTTGCTGGCTGTTTTATTCCGCAGAGCGGAGGACAAAACACAGCGCAGGGTGTTGAAAGGGATTCCTGTTTTGATGATCCTGTTGGAGGTTTGGAAGGACTTGTTTCTGGTCTCCATGCAAAAATTTGGGGTGGGCTATCTGCCGCTGCACATCTGCAGCATCGGCATCTTTGTATTTTTGCTGCGGGAGCTCCTCCCTTACGAAAAGGGGAAAGCATTCTTCGGAGAGGTCAGCGTGATCCTCATCATGCCGAGTGCACTTACTGCTCTGATCTTTCCCGACTGGACGGTTTTATACCCGGTGCTGAACTTCTTCAATCTTCACAGCTTTCTCTGGCATGGGCTGTTGGTGCTCTACCCGGTGCTGCTGCTGATTTGCGGAGAGGTTCGTCCTTCCTTAAAACACATCTGGTACGAGATCCTGTTTTTGTGCGTGGTGGTTCCTCCGATCTACGTATTTGACAAACATTTTCATTGCAATTATTTCTTTGTGAACCGCCCTGAACCCGGCACACCCCTGGAGTGGATGGCGGGGGTTCTGGGGAATCCGGGTTATCTGATCGGATATGCATTTCTGGCGATTGCGGTGATGCTGCTGGTCTATGGAGTACTCTACTTGGTGATGCGATCCCGGAAGGATTCCGGTAGACCGGAATAGGGATGATTTGATGGCTATACATTTTCCGGAGGCAATCATGAGAAACGGAAAAATAATCATAACAGGGCTGCTCCTTGTGCTCTGCCTGGTGGGTTGTGGGAGTGCGCAGGAAGTTGATGTAACCACACCCGGCAATACACCGGGGAGCACATCCAATCTGCAAAGCCAGGCAATCGCAGAGAGCCCTGACGACGCTGATACACAGAGCCCGGTGATCTCGGGGAGTCCCGACAAAGCGGACATACAGATCCCTCTCTATGAGAGTGGAGAAGACGTCGGCATGATCCCCTACGATACCGAAACAGCAGGTGTTTACGGAGGATATATCTTCATTCCTCTGGGCGATGAAATCTATCGGTTTTATCCTGCATCCGACCACTATGAGGGCCTCACAAAAGGGGAACTGCTTTACGAGTGCATTGAGGAAAGCGTCACGGAGAATTACGCCCACTCCATTTATGCACTGGAAGAGTACCCGGATCATGAACTGCTGTATAACGAGTGCAGGGATGCCGAAGGGAATCTTCTAAATGAAATCTACATCGAATACAGCCCTGCGATCGGTGTATCAGCAGAAGATCTGGACAGGATTGCAGAGAGTGGATATTTGATCCTGGAAGACGGCAGCGTGACCGGTGGGGAAGATGTTTGGACGGATTTTTACGAAAAGGCTTCCTCCGGGAAATCCGCAACCGTCAGGATTGCGAAGATCCATACCCTGGATCCCGAGCGATGCTCTCCGGAATATTACGAAGCAGTCAAAGCCGATTATCCTTCCATCTTTATCACGGAACTGAGTTTTGATGGCACAGTCTATAAGGTCAGTCCCGTGCACTATGACGGGAATGAATACACCATCTCTTACCTTCCCGGATATGATAATCCGGTGACGGAGTGGAAGTACCTGATGCACTATGCGGGTGAAGCACCTTATGAGTTTTCACTGTTCAGTGCATATGATAAATATGTGCTCGTAAATGACAACAGTGTCACATGGGAAGACCTGGAACACGGAATGCTCAGCAGTCAGATGGGAGATTACATCCCTTTTGAAGAAGTGTATTGTGAATACACCTGGAAGTAAGCGAATGAGACGAGGAAAACAATATTATCTGATCACAACAATTCTGTTCGTGCCTGCTTTTGCCCTTGCCTTCCTGCTAAAGAGCACGCCCCTGGCCGTGATCTGTGCCGTAGGCTCTGTCTGTAATCTGTTCATGTTCCTCCGTTGTCTTCGGGAGGAGCAGGAAGAAGCAAAGCACAGCGCCTCCTATCGGGAGCTGATGCGGATCGCTGATTCCGGATACTTACGTTCCTATCAGGGATTTTCTCCGACACTTCTGGATGGACTGGAGGACTGGGAACGGGAGGAAGCGGAGGACTTTATCTGGGACTGCTTTCAAAATCGCGGGTACTACGACATGGCCCCTTTGCTCCGCTGCCTTAGAAAATACGACGGCGCGGAGGCCCTGCGGGAGCGGTCTTATACCGTAACGCCCGGGAGTGCGGAAGCCGAGGCGATCATCGCCGCATTGGCACAGCTGTCGGAAGATGGGCGCAAAACGGGCCCGGGAGAGTGAGTGCGTACTTTTCCCCAAAAATGATAAAAAGAGCCGTAACTGCACACTTGTGTGGTTACGGCTTTTTCGTGAAAATCTTGCGAGGTTCCTGTAATCAGTTCCCGGAAATATGATATGCTTAATTCAGATGTTGCTCCCCAGAGGGATACGGGCCAGGAGGTCGATGAAAAACAGGGCTGCCACGATGAGGAAGCAGATGTTGTGCACCCCGGAATCCCGGTATTTTTCCTGGAGGCGGATGATGGCGGGCTGGATCAGGCAGATGGCCACCCAGATCAGAAGGCCGAACATGAGCCCCGGCACCAGTGCGATGCGCCCGTCAAAGTTCAGGAAGTATCCGGTATAATCCCACATGGGGGCTCCGCCGGTGGCTTCGATGATGTAGCTGGCGACGAGCTCCGCCGCGGTGGCGATGGCGCCGCCCGCCAGGAACACGAGCAGCGGCTTCTTGATCTTCAGCAGGGTAAATACGCCCAGGATGATGAAAAATCCGATGCCGTAGATGGGCAGCCAGGGGCCGAAGAGAAAGCCCCGGTTGATGAAGCCTCTGCGGTGGTAGATCATGCAGCACCATACGGACTCATAGACCCAGCCGAAGAGGCAGTAGGTCAGGAAATATTCCATGTAATCCCGGAACAGGTTCCAGGGCCTTGATTTGAAAAAATCGGGTCTCATAGGTTCATTCCTCCCTCGGGATTTTGGTCCGGCAGGCCGGTCCACGACCTCTATCATACCATTTTCAGGGGACAGATTCATAAGAAAATCGCACGGGCTCCGAAGCAGGCACTGACGGCGCGCCGGCAAGACAATCGTTCTAATGAGAGGATCGGAAAAATGATCTACCGAGAGATCACTCCTGCGGATGACGCATCGATTGCATCCATCATCCGGGCCAATTTAAAAGCCCATCATTTGGACATCCCCGGCACCGCCTATTTTGACCCGCACCTGGATCACTTAAGCACGTACTACCTGGCAGATCCCGCCAAGCGCTATTACCTTATTGCGGAGGAGGAGGGTGCCGTGGCAGGAGGTGTGGGACTGGCGGAGCTCTCCTTTTTCGAGGACTGCGCCGAGCTGCAGAAGCTCTACCTGACAGATGCTGTAAAGGGCGGCGGGCGCAGCTATGAACTGATGGCGCGCATCGAGAACAGCGCCCGGGCCCTGGGCTACAAACGTATGTATTTGGAGACGACCTCCTGCCTGGAAGCCGCCATCCACCTCTACGAAAAATGCGGCTACCGGGAGATCGAAAAGCCCGCTGCCGTGGTCCATTCCGCCATGGACCGTTTTTATCTCAAGGAACTTTAGGGGAAAGCGGGACAGTGCCGAGCAAAATTGCAAGGGAAGCGGACTGTACCGATAACAGGATCGCAGGGAAGCGGGGCCGTAACGAAAACGGACCTGCAGGAAAGACGGAGGATTTTGCATGAAAAACATTACATTGGGAAGAACCGGGATCACGGTCCCACAAAACGGCTTCGGCGCACTGCCCATCCAGCGCATTCCCGTGGAGGATGCGGCGCATTTACTGCGGAAGGCTTACGAAGGCGGCATGCGCTTCTTTGACACCGCCAGAGCCTACAGCGACAGTGAGGAAAAGCTGGGGGTGGCCTTCGGCGACGGGTACTTAAAGCGTGAGGACATCATCATCGCCACCAAGACGCCGGCCAAGACCCCGGAGGATTTTTGGAAGGATCTGGACACCTCCCTGACGAAGCTGAAGACCGACTACATCGACATCTACCAGTTCCACATGATGGGAGAGTGCTGGAAGCCCGGCCAGGAGAACGGCATGTACGAGTGCATGCTGCAGGCAAGGGAGCAGGGCAAGATCCGCTTCATCGGCGGCACCGCCCACAAGCTTGGCGTGGCCCGGGAGATCGCGGAGTCCGGCCTTTATGACACTCTCCAGTACCCGATCAGCTATCTGGCAGACGAGAAGGAGCTGGAGCTCATCCGTCTGTGCAACGAGAAAAATGTGGGCCTCATCGCCATGAAGGGCCTGGCCGGCGGACTCATCACCAATTCCAAAGCGGCCATGGCCTTCATCACGCAGTATGACGGCATCGTGCCCATCTGGGGGATCCAGAAGGAGACGGAGCTGGAGGAGTGGCTCTCCTACATGGCAGAGACCCCGGTGATGGACGGGGAGATCAGTGCCTTCATCGCTTCCGAACAGGAGGAGCTGAAGGGAGAATTCTGCCGCGGTTGCGGGTATTGCATGCCCTGTACCATGGGGATCCAGATCAACCAGTGCAACCGCATGTCCCTGATGCTGCGCCGTGCCCCCAGCCAGGGCTGGCTGAGCGAGCATTGGCAGCAGGAGATGGAGCGGACGAAGGAGTGCATCGAGTGCGGCGCCTGCCTGCCCAAGTGCCCCTACGGCCTGGACATTCCCGGCCTCCTTAAGAAAAACTATGAGGACTACCGGGAGGTCCTGGCGGGACATCGCAAAGTACAATAGAGCATGAAGAAGCCCCACGGGCTTCTTCATGCGATGCTTATTGAGGAGAGAAGCGAGTCAATAAGAGAGCCCCTGCCCCCTTTCCTCTTTACAAAATCGCCCTTTGCGTGAGATGATGAAAGATGCGGTGCTACCACCGCAGATCGGAAAAATCAAAGGACACGGAGCATAGAGCATGCCGCGCAGAGGCCTGACGGAAGGCAAAAACAGCAATTTCATATTTCAGGCGGGGATTCTGGCCGCAGCCGGCATCATCAGCAGTGTCATCGGGCTCCTGTACAGGGGGCCTTTGTCCGGTGTCATTGGTGATCTGGGTCTGGGGTACTATCAGTCTGCCTATACCTTCTACACTATCATTCTGCTGATCTCTTCCTACAGCATTCCCTCGGCCATTTCCAAGGTCATCGCCCAGCGTCTGGCGGTGAAGGAATACCGAAACGCCCATAAGATGTTCATGGGCTCTCTTTACTATGTCCTGGTGGTGGGCTTCCTGGCCAGTCTCCTGCTCTTCTTCGGAGCGGGGCTTTTCGTGGAGGATACCGCCATTCCCGTGTTGCGGGTCTTTGCTCCCACCATCTTTTTCTACGGCATCCTGGGAGTCCTGCGGGGCTATTTCCAGGCCCACCGTTCCATGCTGCAGACCTCCTGCTCCCAGATCATCGAGCAGGTAGCCAATGCCGTGGTCTCCGTGGGCGCAGCCGTGCTCCTCATCAAGCATTTCATGGGCACCATGGAGGTGCCTGCGGACGAGGGCGGTCAGATCACCAGAGCCGTTTACGGTGCCATGGGAAGTGCACTGGGTACCGGCGCCGGTGTGCTGGTGGCCCTGATCTTCATGCTCATCGCCTACTATGTGAGCCGGCAGGAGATCCTGGGGAGAGTGGCATCCGACACCCATGAGCGGACGGAAGGCTACGGCCTCATTTTCCGCACCATCACCCTGACGGTGACCCCTTTCATCCTCAGCACCGCCATCTACAACCTGTCCGCTTCCATCAATACCAAGCTTTACACCGATCTGTTTCCCACCCTTCTGGATCGTTTTGCGGAGGCCGGTAAGATGGAGGGCTTTTTGGGAAAAATCAGACTCCTCCCTACGGATCACATCAGTATCATGGAGCGTTGGGGCGCATTTTCCTCCAAGGCCCAGATCATTTCCAACATCCCCATCCGTTTTGCTTCCGCCATGGCATCTGCCATGATCCCTTCCATTGCCCAGCTGGCTGCCGCGAAGGAGCGTTCCGCCTGCAGGAGCAAGATCCGTCTGGCCATGAAGGTTACCATGCTTATCGCCATCCCCTGTGCCGTGGGACTTTTCGTGTTCTCCGGCCCCATCACGTTGCTGCTCTTTCCCAGCTCCGCCGCAAACCTGGCGGTGCCTCAGCACTCCCTGATGGCCCTGTCCCTGTCCGTGATCTTTTACTCCGTCTCCACCCTGAACAGCTCCATTCTGCAGGGCCTGGGGAAGGTAAATACTCCCATGTGGAATGCCGGCATCGCCCTCATTGTGCAGACGATCCTGGCCTTCCTGCTGCTGCTCTTTACGCCTCTTGATGTATACAGCATCGCCGTGGCAAACACGGTGTATTCCGGTCTCATCGCTTACCTGAACCAGCGCTCCGTTCATAAAGCGATCCGCTACTCCCAGGAGGTGCGCAAGACCTTCTTCCTGCCCTTCGTGGCATCCCTTATGATGGGACTGGGTGCTTACGGCTTCTACCGCGTGGTCCTGGCACTGACCAAGTCTCCACGGATCAGCGTGCTTCCCGCCATCGCTCTGGCTGCGGTGTTGTATTTCGTTTTCCTGCTGCTGTTGCAGGCGGTGGGAGAGCACGAACTGCTGGCGCTGCCCAAGGGCGCTTTCATCGTGAAGGTGGCGAAAAAAATGAGGCTCCTGAAAACGGAGTAGCTCATATACGGATCCCGGGACGTTCAGCAAACAGTAAAGTAGACGTTGAAATAGCCTTTCAATGTAAAACCCCGAAGAACAGCCATTTCGGCCCATTCTTCGGGGTACCTTTTTGCATGCTTCTTTAATCCTTCACTTCCCGGATCCCGGAAATATCTCCCGGAATGGCCATGGAATAATTGGTGTAGTACACCACGAAGCCGGGCTTGGCGCCTGCGGGCTTCTTGACCTCCTTCCGGAGGACGTAGTCGATCTCTACTTTTTCCTGCTCACGTCCCTTGGAATAGTAGGCAGCCAGGCGCGCTGCCTCCTCGAAGGCCCGGTCCGGAACGTCCTCCGTGCCCTTTACCTTCAGGATCACATGGGAGCCGGGAATCTTCTTGGCATGGAACCACCAGTCTCCGCCCTTCGCCACCTTAAAGGTGAGCTCGTCGTTTTGCAGGTTGTTCTTGCCCACATAGATATCGTAGCCGTCGGAGCTCACATAGTGGAAGGGCTTGGAAAGGACTCTGCCCTTGCGCTTTTCCGGCGCTTTTTTGATGTAGCCGCTCTCGAAGAGCTCCTGCCGGATCTGGGCCAGGTCCTCCTCGCTCCGTGCAATGTCCAGACTCTCCAGGATGGACTCCAGATGCTCGATCTGCTCCGCGGAGGTCACCGTCAGTTCGCTCAGAGCTTCATAGGTGCGCTTCAGCTTTCCGTAGCGATCGAAATACCGCTTGGCGTTTTCCGTGGGAGACAGGTCCGGATCCAGGGGAATGGTCACATCCTCCCCGGTGTAATAGTTCTGACAGGTCAGGGATTTGGCCCCGGGCTCGGCACTGTAACCGTAGGTGTTCAGCAGTTCTCCGTAGACCCGGTATTCGTCCCGTTTTTCCGTATCCTTCAGCTGTTTTAACTGCAGGTCGTATTTTTTCACCGTGCGCTCCAGAGCGGTCTGGACAATGTGCCGCAGGTCCGCGGAACGCTGCCGGATCCTGGTGATGATGTTTTTCTCCTGATAGTACCGGAACAGCACGGTGGAAATGTCCGGCACTTCCTCCGTGGTGAAACGGTCCGGGAAATCCGAATAGATCCGCAGGGGCAGGGCCGCATACTCCGTGGGTGCGCCGTTTTGATACACCAGCACGGGAGCAAAATCCCCTTTCTTAACCCGCTCAGCCATCCGGAACACCACCTCCGCCAGGCGCTGCAGTTCCTCTTCCGGGAGGCTCCCTGCGGGCATGTCGCTTTCAATCCCCGCTTCATGGCATAGTTCCTGAGCCATAACGGGAGAGAGGCCGGTGTAGCTTTCGTAGATGGCCTTAAACACGGGCCTTGCCTTGCTTCGGATGCAGGCCGTAAAGCCTTCCTTCGTCTCGCTCAGCAGGTCCGCTTTTTCCTGGATCCCAGGGAGAAAATAGGGCTTCCCGGGAAGGACCTCACGGACAGAGCTCACCATGGCGCTGACCCGGTGAATGCTGTCGATGATCACGTCTTTATCATCCGTAAAGATCAGGTTGCTGTGCTTGCCCATCAGCTCCAGGATCAGGTATTTCCTGCACAGATCCCCCATCTCGTCCAGGTGCTCGATCTCAAACCGCAGAGCGCGCTCCAGCCCCGGCTGGGTGATGGAGAGGATGCGGCCGCTTGACAGGTGCTTTCGCAGCAGCATGCAGAAATTCGGCGCCGTCATGGGGCTTTGTTTGTTTTCTTCCGTCAGGTAGACCAGGGGCAGGGAAGGGTCCGCCGACAACAGCAGTCTTTTGTTTTCTCCGCCGGCCTTGACAGTGAGGATCAGCTCGTCGGCTTCGGGCTGGGCAATCTTGCTGATGCGCCCTCCCGTCAGCTCCTCCGAGAGACTCTTCGCCATGGCCGCCACGGTAATTCCGTCAAATGCCATAAAAATACTCCGAAAAAGATGATAGCAAACCCCGTCCCGGCCCATTGGCCGCCGCAGGTTCCCGACCATTGTAACACCTCAAAGTACCTCTGCACAGAAAAAACGCAAATTTCCCTATTCTTTTGTAGGGTTTGCCTACTTGTCTATCCGGCGTTTATCGTGTACTATAAACGGGATGTATGATTGTATGCAATTATCCAACTGCTGCAAAAAGCCCGTAAACAGGGCGCTTTGAGGCATTTTGCATCGATCAAAAAGCCAATCATGAAGAATAAACGAGGAACAGGGAAGATGAAGAAATTTCGTGAGATGAGCAGACAGGAGCTGGAGACCCTCCACGGGGAGCTGGTGAAGCAGTACGAGGACGCAAAGGGCAAGGGACTGAAGCTGGATATGTCCCGCGGCAAGCCCAGTCCCGCACAGCTGGAGATCTCCCAGGATATGCTGGAGGTGCTGAACCGTGACAGCAACATGAAGACCGAGGACGGTGCGGATACCCGCAACTACGGTATCGTGGACGGCATCCCCGAGGCAAAGCGTCTCATGGCAGAGCTCATCGGTGTGTCCGCTGCCAATGTCATTGTCTGCGGCAATGCATCCCTGCCCATTATGTTTGATTGTGTTTCCCGTTCCATGACCCACGGCGTTTGCGGCAGCACTCCCTGGTGCAAGCTGGACAAGGTGAAGTTCCTTTGCCCCGCTCCCGGCTACGATCGCCATTTTGCCATCACCGAGTATTTCGGCATCGAGATGATCACCATTCCCATGACTCCCGCAGGGCCTGACATGGATCTGGTGGAAAAATACGTAAATTCCGATCCCGCAGTGAAGGGTATCTGGTGCGTTCCCAAGTACTCCAATCCCCAGGGCTACACCTACAGCGATGAGACCGTTCGCAGATTTGCAGCGCTGCAGCCCGCAGCGGAGGACTTCCGCATTTACTGGGACAACGCTTATGCGGTGCACCACCTCTACGACGAGGCGGACAGACAGGATCAGCTCCTGGAGATCCTCTCTGCGTGCAACAATGCGGGACATCCCGACATGGTCTTTGAGTTCTGCTCCACCTCCAAGGTGAGTCTGGCAGGTGCCGGTATCGCAGCTGTTGCATCCTCTGCGAAGAATCTGGAGTGGATCCGCAAGTCCATGACCATCCAGACCATCGGTTACGACAAGATCAATCAGCTGCGCCATGTCCGCTATTTCAAGAATGCGGCAGGAGTTGCGGAGCAGATGAAAAAGCATGCAGAGCTCCTGCGGCCCAAGTTCGAGGCTGTGGAAGCCGTTCTGGAAAGAGAACTGGGCGGCCTGGAGATCGGTTCCTGGACCAAACCCAACGGCGGCTACTTCATTTCCTTTGACGCCATGGAGGGCTGTGCCAAGGCCATCGTGGCAAAGTGCAAGGAGGCAGGCGTGGTCCTGACCGGCGCCGGCGCTACCTTCCCTTATAAGAAGGACCCCAACGACAGCAACATCCGTATCGCTCCTTCCTTCCCTTCCCCCGAGGAGATGGCTCAGGCCACCGACCTCTTCGTTCTGTGCGTGAAGCTGGTCACCGTGGAAAAGCTTTTGGAGGAAACTGCGGAGAAGACCGCGTAAAGCGGTAGGCGGGCCCTCATTTCGAAAGGAAAGAGAGCCGCTGCCGGATCAAAAAGAAATGAGCTTGGAAACATGGATGAGATTCGCAGACTGAAAAGAGAAGTGATCGCCAGAGGGGCCATCACCGCCTATTGCAAGGACACTATGCGACTTCCGGGGGGAGGCATCGCATTTTACGATCATGTGGAGCATCGCGGCGCGGCAGCCATCGTTCCCGTGCGCAGGGACGGCCGCATCATCCTGGTGCACCAGTACCGGAATTCCCTGGAGCGCGAGACCTGGGAGATTCCCGCGGGAGGTCTGAACCGGAATCCCGACGGCACCATTGAGGACACCAAGCCTGCAGCCATTCGGGAGCTCTGGGAGGAGACCGGATACGAGACCGAGGATGCGGAGCTTCTCATTTCCATCTACACCACCGTGGCCTTCTGCAATGAGAAGATCGACATCTATCTGGCTACGGATCTCCACGATCCCGGCGCCCAGCACCTGGACGAGGACGAGTATGTGGAATACCGCGACTTTTCCCTGGAAGAGCTGAAGGAAATGATCTTTCAGTGTAAAATTCAGGACTCCAAAACCGTGGCAGCCATTCTGGCCTACGCGGACCGGATCCGGGAGGGAAAATAATTAAAAAACAATCGATTTTTAATTGCAGGCACCATAAAATACATCAATCAGCCCACCACATTTAGGGGGCTGATTTTTTATGTCTACCTACATCTTGTGCTTCCCAAAAAGAGCCTAAAATTTTCATAAAATATAGGACAATTTGACAACTTGAATTTCAAAATGGGGCAACTTATAATGCTATTTGCCGTCTAAAAAAGAGATTTATGTCACCTGCCTTTTGGCAAAGTTTTGCTCCTTGGAATAAATGTCTCTTAACCTCGGCAAGATCAATCGCGGGGGGTTCTCATATGAACGCTATGGACACTTTCTTTTCGTATTTGGCCGATGAGAAAAAAGTATCGGAAAATACGTTACTTTCTTACCGCAGAGATCTGCAGAAGCTGGACTACTTCTGCCGTTCTCTCTCCATCACGGAGCCGACACAGATCTCGGCATCCAATCTGAAGGCCTATCTGGTCTATCTGGAAGAAGGAAATTTCAAGGCAGCCACCATTTCCAGAAATGTGGCGACCATTCACAGCTTTTTTCATTATCTGTACAAGGAACATATGGTGGAAGAGGATGTCTCCGAGTGCCTTCAGGCGCCGAAGATCGAGAAAAAGCCCCCTGAGGTTCTGACCGTGGAGCAGGTAACCCGCCTGCTGGATCAGCCCTCCGGCGACGATCCCAAGGAGCTGCGGGACAAGGCAATGCTGGAGCTGCTCTATGCCACCGGGATCCGTGTTTCCGAGCTTATCGGCCTTACGGTGGATGCGCTGGATCAGGGCCATGATCTGCTGATCTGCGGTGAGCGCACCATTCCCTACGGACTCCATGCCAGAGCTGCACTGCTCCGCTATCTGGAGGAGGGCAGAGATCAGCTTCTGAAGGGGAAGGAATCCGACGTGCTCTTTCCCAGCTGCCTGGGCGAGCCCATGAGCCGTCAGGGCTTCTGGAAGATCCTGAAAAATTACGGCAAGCAGGCGGGCATCGAGACCGATATCACGCCCCATACCCTGCGGCACTCCTTTGCTGCACACATGATGGCGGGAGGCGCTGACATTCGCGTGGTCTCTCAGATGCTGGGCCATTCCGATATTTCCACCACCCAGATCTATGCGAAGCTGGGGCAGAACAATCTGCGCACCGCTTATGAGGCGGCGCATCCCCGTACGTAGCGTTTCACTCGCTTCGTGAAACACTACCCGCCGCCGTACAGAGATGCATATTCAGACTTAGAGGTGGCGGCTTAAGCGTTTGCCAGAATCCCTGAAATAGGGTAAAATAATTTGTTGGCTTCTGCTTATGGAAGTCAGTAAAAGACATGAAATGAGGATGTATCCATGAGTTTCGAATTTGTCAGAAAGCTGCCTACCCCCGACGAGGTCCGGGAGGAGCTGCCCGTTCCCGAGAAGGTGCGGGAGATCAAGAAAGCCAGAGACGCCGAGATCCGCGATGTTCTGACGGGCAAGAGCGATAAGTTCCTGGTCATCATCGGACCCTGTTCCGCGGACAACGAGGAGGCGGTTTGTGATTACGTCAATCGCCTGGCCAGAGTGAATGAGCAGGTGAAGGATCGTCTGATCCTGATCCCCAGGATCTACACCAACAAGCCCCGCACCACCGGCGAGGGCTACAAGGGAATCGTGCACCAGCCCGATCCCCAGAAGTCCACTGATTTCAAGGCAGGCCTCATGGCCATGCGCCATATGCACATCCGCGCTGCGGAGGAGAGCGGACTCACCTCTGCGGACGAGATGCTCTATCCCGAGAACTGGAGATACGTCTCCGACCTGCTTTCCTATGTTGCCATCGGCGCCCGTTCCGTGGAGGATCAGCAGCACAGACTCACCGTCAGCGGTTTCGATGTGCCTGCCGGCATGAAAAATCCCACCAGCGGTGATTTTTCCGTCATGATCAACTCCATCTATGCGGCACAGCACCCCCATTCCTTCATCTACCGCGGATGGGAGGTCAATACTTCCGGCAACGATCTGGCTCATGCGGTACTCCGCGGTGCCACCAACAAGCACGGAAACAACACACCCAATTACCATTACGAAGACCTGGTCCGTCTGATGGATATGTACTCCAAGATGGATCTGCTCAATCCCGCCTGTGTGGTGGATGCCAACCATTCCAACTCCAACAAGCAGTTTGAGCAGCAGATCCGCATCGTCAAGGAGATCCTGCACAACCGCAAGCTGAACCCCGATATCCGCCGCCTTGTGAAGGGCGTCATGGTGGAGAGCTACATCGAGGAAGGCAATCAGAAGGTGGGTGGTGGCATCTACGGAAAGTCCATCACCGATCCCTGCCTGGGATGGGCAGCTTCGGAGCAGTTGATCTACGATATCGCCGACAGTGAATAAACAATTACGATTCTATATAATTTCATTTCTGATCGTTCTCTGCGTAGGGAGCATCATCACCGCCTGTTATCTCATGCGGATGAATAACCGGATGGAGGCCTACGACCGGGAGCTTTCCTTCCTGACGGAGAACGTGCGCATTACCGAGGATACCCTGCGGCTGGCAGTGCTCACCGAGGGAGACCTGCAGATTGACCTGGAGGATCCCTTCGGACTGGCATTGGAGCCCAGGATCACGAGTGATCTGCTGCGTGCGGCGGCAGGTCCCGATCCCAAATATCTGGAAGCCCATTACGGGGCTTCCGGAAGTGGGGAAAATGCCGCAGATGCTGATCTTTTCGGAGAAATGACCGGGGCAGTCAACGATGGCACGGAGCCCGTCATCGGCGCTTTTTCCGAGGATGGAGAGGGCTTTGATGAGGAGGCATTCCTGGCAGAACTTTCCAAAGCATCGGAAGAGGCCGTAACCTACGATGATGACACTACCCGGATCTATCTGACCTTTGATGACGGTCCCAGCATTTATACCGATGACATCCTGGATATTCTGGCGGAGTACGATGTGAAGGCCACCTTCTTTGTGGTGGGTAAGACCGATGAGGATTCTCTGGCCATGTACCGCAGGATCGTCGAGGAAGGTCACACCCTGGGAATGCATTCCTATTCCCACAAATACAGCGCGATTTATAAATCCCTGGATGCGTTCGATGAGGACTTTACCGCCCTTCAGACGCTGCTGGAGGACACCACGGGAGTCACTCCATGGATCTACCGTTTTCCCGGCGGCAGCGGAAATTCCGTCAGTGGACTGGACATGAAGCTCTTCGCGGCGTATCTTAAAGGGAAGGGGATATCTTATGTCGACTGGAACGTCTCCGCAGGAGACGCCGAGGGCGGAACGGTATCCCGCAGGCAGATCGTCAGCAATGTGATGAACGGTTTGGACGGAAAAAGAGCCGCCGTTGTTCTCATGCATGACGCAGGCGACAAATATTCGACGGTACTTGCCCTCCCGGAGATCATTGAAGGAATTCTGGACAGGGAAGATACGGTCATCCTGCCGCTTGTGCCCGAGGAAGTGCCGGATATCCGGCAGCGAAGCCTCGATTAAAGACCTGAAAATCAGACAATAGGAGGAAGGTATGGGATTTTTCGGAGATCTGAAGCAGGATCTGTCCCAGGCGGTGGAAGAGCTTCTGCCGGAAGGACAGGAATCCGGAGAGGGGATTCCCGAGGAAGTTTCTAACGCGGAGGCAGAAGCCGCAGCTCTGGCCGACGCTGTCCTCAGCTCTGCTGAGGACGTTGCCCCGGAGGATGTTCCCGCAGACGAGTCGATTGATCTGAATGCATTGTTGGAGGAGGCCCTGGGAAATCTTCCCGACGGCCCCGAGGAGGAACTCGCAGAGGAAGTTCCCACAGAGGAAGTTCCCATGGAGGAGATTCCCGCAGAGGAAACCTTCGCAGAGCCGGCAGCCGAGGAGGCAGTGCCCGACCTGAGCGCATTTGACGAGACCGCTTTCGCAGAGGAGGCTCCCGCAGAGGAGATCCCTGCAGAAGAGACTTTTGCTGAGGAAGCTCCCGCAGAGGAGATTCCCGCAGAACCTGCATTTGACAGCGCGGCAGAGGCAGTCCTCAGCGCGGCTGAGGACATGGCAGCGGTTCAGGTCATGGGAGATGCCATCGATGCGGCCTTCGCATCCATGGAGAGCGGCGAGGAGTTCGTCACCGACGAGGATCTGGCAGCCGACAGTTTTGAAACCGAGACCAACGCGGATCTGTCCGCGGAGAATGAAAATATCAACAAAGGAGCAGAGACTATTATGGATTCTTTAGACGAGAAGGATTATTCCGAAGAGACTTCCGTGATCACGGGAGGCATGAAGATTGACGGTAACCTGAACACCCAGGGCTCCCTGGACCTGCTGGGCGGCGTGAACGGCGACCTGGTAGTGGGCGGCAAGCTCAATGTCACCGGCAGCATCTGCGGCAACTCCAAGGCAAGAGAGATCTACGCCGAGAACGCAAAGATCAGCGGCGACCTCACCAGCGAGAGTTCCGTAAAGATCGGCTCCGGCACCGTCATCATCGGTAACATCACCGCTCTGAGCGCAGCCATCGCAGGCGCAGTTAAGGGCGACATCGATGTACACGGCCCCGTTATCCTGGATGCCACCGCCATCGTCATGGGCAACATCAAGTCCAAGTCTGTCCAGATCAACAACGGTGCTACTCTGGAAGGTAACTGCTCCCAGTGCTATGCGGATGTCAGCCCTACTTCCTTCTTTGACGAGTACAAGCCCGAGAAGAAGAAGGCAGAGAAGGCAGACAAATAAGGTAAAATATTATGAGAATATTGCTTAAACTCAGCGGTGAAGCCCTTGCGGGCCCCAAGAAGACCGGATTTGACGAGGAGACCGTCCGTAAGGTGGCGCTCCAGGTGAAGACTCTGGTGGATGAGGGCACCGAGGTGGGTATTGTCATCGGCGGCGGCAATTTCTGGCGGGGACGCACCAGCGAGAACATTGACCGCACCAAAGCGGACCAGATCGGTATGCTGGCCACAGTGATGAACTGCATCTACGTGTCCGAGATCTTCCGCAGCGTAGGCATGATGACCAACATCCTGACCCCCTTCGAGGTGGGCTCCTTCACGAAGCTCTACTCCAAGGACCGTGCCAACAAATATTTCGCACACGGTCAGGTGGTCTTTTTCGCAGGCGGAACCGGACATCCCTACTTCTCCACCGACACCGGGGTACTGCTCCGGGCCATTGAGGTGGATGCGGATGTGGTGCTCCTGGCGAAGTCCATCGACGGCGTTTACGACAGCGATCCTGCCGTGAACCCGAATGCAAAGCGCTTCGACGAGATCACCATCGACGAGGTCATCGCCCGGAATCTCCAGGTGGTGGACATGACCGCGTCCATTCTGGCGAGAGACAATCACATGCCCATGTGGGTCTTCTCCCTGAACGAGGAAAATTCCATCGTGAACACGGTGCGCGGCGATTTTGGCGGCACCAAGGTCACCGTATCTGACAAGTAACCGGCGGGAACGCAGAAAGGATCTGTTATGGATGCCAGATTAAAGCCCTATGAAGAAAAAATGACAAAGGCACTGGATTTCTTGAATTCCGATTTTGCTTCCATCCGTGCCGGACGCGCAAATCCCCATGTACTGGACAAGATTCGCGTAGATTATTACGGAACTCCCACCCCCATTCAGCAGGTGGGCAATGTCACCGTTCCCGAGGCTCGTATCATCCAGATCGCACCCTGGGAGAAGAATATGCTGAAGGAGGTCGAGAAGGCCATCCAGATGTCCGACCTGGGCATCAATCCCACCAATGACGGCAGCGTGATCCGCCTGGTATTCCCCGAGCTTACCGAGGACCGCAGAAAAGAGCTGGTGAAGGAAGTAAAGAAAAAGGCTGAGGAGAGCAAGGTCGCAGTCCGCAACATCCGTAGAGACGGCAACGATGCTTTCAAGAAGCTGGCCAAGACGGAGATCTCCGAGGACGAGATCAAGCAGCTGGAAGACGAGCTGCAGAAGCTGACGGATCGCTTTATTGCCGAGATTGACAAGGCAATGGAAGAGAAGACCAAAGAGCTGATGACCGTCTGATCTGTCAAACATATGGCGGAGGGGCCCCTGCTCCTCCGCTTTTTCCATCTGCCCACTAAGCTGAAGGAGGCATTCCCATGCCGAAAGAGAAAAAAACCGTGCCGGATCATCTGGCTGTCATTCTGGACGGAAACGGCCGCTGGGCCAAGGCCAAGGGCCTGCCCCGAAATGCGGGCCATGTGAAGGGAGCCACCGTGGTGGAGGATATGTGTGAGATCGTCTTCAACCACGGGATCTCTTATTTTACCGTCTATGCCTTTTCCACGGAAAACTGGAGCAGACCGGACGACGAAGTGGCCGCCCTCATGGATCTGCTGCGGAAATACATGCAAAACAGCATTAAGCGCGCCATGAAGAACAACATGTGCGTGCGGGTCATCGGTGACAAGAGCGCCCTGGCCCCGGATCTGCAGGAGAGCATTGCAAAGCTGGAGCAGGAGACTGCGGGCAATACCGGCCTTCACTTCCAGATCGCCATCAATTACGGCGGACGGGACGAGATCTCCCGTGCCGTGAAGCGCATTCTGGAGGAAAATCCGAATGCAAAACCGGAGGATATCACGGCGGAAGCCATCGATGCCCACCTGGATACCGCCGGACTCCCGGATCCCGACCTTCTGATCCGTACTTGCGGCGAGCAGCGGATCTCCAATTTTCTGCTGTGGCAGCTGGCCTACACTGAGTTTTACTTTACGCCGGTGCCCTGGCCCGACTTTACGGAAGAGGAGCTGGAGAAGGCCCTGGATGCCTACGCCGGCAGGGAGAGACGCTACGGCGGACTGAAGAACACCTGAGGAATCGCATTCGAAATTTCTCATCTCGGAGGGGGATAAGAGATTATGTTTTTGACAAGACTGATGAGCGGCATCGTACTGCTGGTGCTTCTGGTGGCGGGCTTCGTCCTGGGAGGCTGGTTTTTGCTGGCGCTGCTCCTTTTTGCAGCGCTGGTGGGATTTCTGGAGCTTACCAGGACCATCCATCCGGAAGGAAAGCTGGCAGAGGACGGAAGCTTCCTGCCCATGAACAAATGTCGCCTGAGCCAGCCGGAATTTTTCGGGCTCCTGGCTACCGTATGCTACTATGCGGTCATGGGATTTTTCCCGGGGGACATCGTCCCTGCGGTCATCGTGACCGGCGCCTTTATGATGGCCATGCTTACCATCTATGTGGTGAACTTCCCGAAGGTGAAACTGGCGGAGCTTTCCGCTACCGTGTTTTCCTTCTTCTACTGTCCCATGCTCCTGAGCTTTGTCTTCATGTCCAGAGAGCTGAACCGGACCATGGTGTGGATGATCCTTATCAGCGCGTGGGGATGTGATACCTGCGCCTACTGCGTGGGCAAGCTCATCGGAAAGCACAAGATCTTCCCGGTCCTGAGCCCGAAAAAATCCCTGGAGGGCTGCATCGGCGGCGTTTTGGGCGCAGCCATCCTGGCATTCTTCTACGGGTATTTTTATGCGAATCCCGTAAACAACCAGACCTCCCTGCGGATCCCGCTACTCCTTTCCCTGGTGGCTGCCGTGGCGGCGGTGATGAGCATGGTGGGGGATCTGGCGGCGTCCGCCTTAAAGCGGGAGCACGGCATCAAGGATTACGGACACCTGATCCCGGGACACGGCGGCATCATGGACCGTTTTGACAGCATTCTGATGACGGCCCCCGCCACCTTTATCCTGTGCATGCTCCTTGTGAAGTAGATAAGAACGAGAGATAGAATATGCAGAAAAAAATCGCGATCCTGGGTTCCACCGGTTCCATCGGTACCCAGACACTGGATGTGGTCCGGGCCAATCCCGCGGAGCTGGAAGTCGTTGCTCTGGCTGCGGGTACCAGCACGGATCTCATGGAAAAACAGATCCGGGAATTTCACCCGGCAGTCGCTGCCATGTATGACGAAGGGGCAGCGGCAGACCTGCGGAGCAGAGTCTCCGACCTCCCGGTCCGGATCCTTTCCGGCATGGAGGGTCTCCTGGAGATGGCTTCCCTGGAAGGGTATGATACTCTGGTCACCGCCATCGTCGGCATGATCGGCATCCGTCCCACCATCGCCGCCATCGAAAGCGGCAAGGACATCGCCCTGGCAAACAAGGAAACCCTGGTCTGCGCAGGACATATCATCATGCCTCTGGCACGGGAGAAGGGCGTTCGCATCCTGCCCGTGGACAGTGAGCATTCCGCCATTTTCCAGAGTCTGCAGGGAGGCGACCACGCTGCCCTGTCAGGAACCGAGAGCGGCGTACCCACAGGCATTTCCAAGTCCCGGATCTCCCGCGTTCTCCTCACCGCATCCGGCGGCCCCTTCCGCGGGATGACAAGGGAGCAGCTGGCGGAGAAGACTCCCGAGGATGCATTAAAGCATCCCAACTGGAACATGGGACGGAAGATCACCATCGATTCCGCAACCCTGGTAAACAAAGGCCTGGAAGTCATGGAAGCCGGCTGGCTCTTTGACGTGCCCCTGGATCGCATCACCGTGCTGGTCCATCCCCAGAGCATCCTGCATTCCGCAGTGGAGTTCGTGGACGGCGCCGTTATCGGACAGATGGGAACTCCCGACATGAAACTGCCCATCGAGTATGCGCTTTTCTATCCCGATCGCAGACCCATGGATACCCCGAAGCTGGATCTTTTTGCCGTGCAGAGTCTCACCTTTGAGCGGCCGGATTCCGATACCTTTGCGGGACTGAAGCTGGCCCTCCGGGCAGGACAGGAAGGGGGCAGCATGCCCACCGTCTTCAACGCGGCCAATGAGCTGGCTGTGGCGGACTTCCTGGACCACAGGATCGGATTCCTCGATATCTATGAGAGAATCGAACGCTCCATGGAGCGTCATCAAAAGATTGAAAATCCCACCGTCGCCCAGATCCTTGCGGCGGAGGAAGAGGTAAAGTCTTTATGGCAAGCTTGATCTGGTTTTTGCTGATCTTCAGCGTCGTGGTCATCTCCCATGAGTTCGGGCATTACATCATCGCCAGAGCCTCCGGGATCCATGTGCTGGAGTTCTACGTGGGCTTCGGCCCCACACTGTTTCACTTTGAAAAAGGCGGTACCAAATACTCCTGGAAGCTGCTTCCCCTGGGAGGCGCCTGCGTATTTGAAGGGCAGGACGGCCTGGCACTGGAAGCGGGAGAGGAGCCCGGCGAAGGGTCCTTTCTGAAGGCAAGTCCCTGGAGCCGTCTGGCTACCGTTTTCGCGGGCCCTCTGTTCAACGTGATCCTGGGATTTCTCCTGGCCTTCGTCATGGTCTGTCTGGTGGCGGTCCGTGATCCTGTCGCCACGGAAGTGCTCCCCGGCAGTGCTGCCGAGGAAGCGGGACTGCAGGCGGGAGACCGGATCCTGTACCTGAACGGGCAGCGGGTCTGCCTCTATGAGGACATCACCCTCTACACATTGACTTCCCAGGGAGAGAGCGTCTACCTGGTCTACGAACGGGACGGGCAGAATTTCACCACCGCCATCACCCCTCAGTACAATGCCGATTACGGCAGATACATGCTGGGCATCTCCAATGCGACCTTCGTGGATCTGAAAGGCACCGATTATTTCAAATACGCCTACTATGAGGTGCGGTACAATTTCAAGGCCACCTACGCCAGCCTGCGGATGCTGATCCACGGCAAGGTGGGGCGGCAGGATGTGGCAGGCCCCGTGGGCATCGCCGTCAATGTGGTGGGGAAGACCTACGAGGAGGCCTCCGCCTACGGCATGAGTACCGTCATCGTGAACATGCTGAACATCGCCCTGATGCTCACCATCAACCTTGGGATCCTGAACCTTCTGCCCATCCCCGCGCTGGATGGAGGCAGACTGGTCTTCATCATCCTGGAGATCCTGCGGGGCAAGCCGGTTCCGCCGGAGAAGGAAGGCATGGTCCACTTTATCGGCATGATGTTTTTCATGGTTTTGATCGTCATTGTTTTCTTCAACGATCTGCGCAACATCTTCGGCTGGTGACGAACCTGCCGTCAGAAAGTCTATGGAATATTTCACCGCTCACAGCCCGGGCGCGCAGCATCTCCTGCTGCAGGCAGCCCGGATCAAAAGTAAAGATCTGCCCGCCGCCCTGGGAGTCCTTTGGAAAGAGGCTCCCAGAGCTGCGGCGCTTTCCGCATTTTTCGCAGGAAAAATGATCCCCGCCCTGTCGGAGAAGGGGCAGGAGAGTATGCCTGTCACGGCAGATGCCTTGCGGGAACTGCTCCCGGAAGCGGCTGCGGGATTCTTAAGTGCCGGCGAGGAACTGTACCTTTTTTGCGGGGAAGGCTTTTCCCTGTATCAGGTACGGCAGGTGTTCGGGAAAAAGCGGCCCGCCTGTCTGCTGGCAGGGGCAGGAGAGCTGACCTGCAGAGTGGAAAGCAGAAATCTGCTCTTTGTCTGTGAGGGTGCGCTGCCGGAAAGCGAAGAGATCGCGGCACTTCTGGGAGGCCCGGAACCGGAGAGCCCGGAAGCGCTGGAGACGCTGACAGAAGCATTGGCCGCCGCAAAGGAAAGCAGTGGGGAGCCGGGGAGGATCCTGGCGCTGTACGTGGCGTGATGAGGTGCCCCGTATCGGCCGGCCGCTTGCCTGACGATGCCGACCGGGGAGTTTTGAGAGGAATCATATGAAATTCGAGGATCGATTTGAAACGCCGGTCCCCGCAGGCGAAGGGGCCTTCGGGAAGGTATATCGGTTAAAGGATAAGAAAACGGGCATTAACTATGCCTTGAAGGTCATGGAAAACAGGTCCGTCTGGGAGAAGGAATGCAGGTTCTTAAGCCTGGCGGACCATCCCCTGTTTCCTAAATTAGAGGAAAGCGGTGAGGAGGACGGAAAGTATTACATCCTGATGGAATTTCTCTACGGCACGCCTCTGGATGTGGTGCTGGATGACCGACGGGGCTTCGGACAGACGGACGCCGTGCGGATGGCACTGCAGATTGCGGACGGCCTGGCCTGGCTCCAGGAGAAGGACGGCACCGTTCTTTTCCGGGATCTGAAGGCGGAGAATCTGATCCTGCAGCCAAACGGGGATGTGCGGCTCACGGACCTGGGCAGTGCCTGCTTCTTAAGCGAAGTGGGACAGAGCAAAACGGGAACTCCGGGTGCCAGCGCCCCGGAGCAGTTTGATGCCCCGGAAACCACCGGCGCCTACAGCGATGTCTATGCCTTCGGTCTCCTGCTCCACTATCTGCTGACGGGAGAGAATCCCTTAAACGGTGAGCCCGAAAGCCTCCGCAGCGTGGATCCTTCCTGCAGCGCCTGCCTGGAACTGCTCATCGAGGACTGCCTGCGGCCCGTGGGAGAGGAACGGATCCCGGATATGCTGGGAGTCCTGCAGCGGCTCATGGACATTGTCACCGCAACGCCTGCCGCTTACCGCCGTATGGAAAAGGCGGCTTCGAAGGAGCTGGCGGGGCGCTATGGTCTGGAGGGAGACATTTTGTACACAAAAAATGTGAAATTGTGAAGATTTTTTGATTTGTCAAAACGGAATCCTGTGACTATACTGTTATCTGAACTGGAAACGTCCGCGTGACGGCGTAATTAGAAAAGGAGAATCTGATATGCGTTTTTTCATCGACACAGCTAATGTAGACGAGATCCGGGAAGCAAACGACATGGGCGTGATCTGTGGTGTTACCACCAATCCCTCCCTGATCGCTAAGTCCGGCAGAGATTTTAACGAGGTCATCAAGGAGATCACCTCCATCGTTGACGGCCCTATCAGCGGCGAAGTCAAGGCTACCACCGTTGACGCAGAGGGTATGATCAAGGAAGGCCGCGAGATCGCAAAGATCCATCCCAACATGGTCGTTAAGATCCCCATGACCGCTGAAGGTCTGAAGGCTACCAAGGTTCTGACCTCCGAGGGCATCAAGGTCAATGTCACCCTGATCTTCACCGCAAACCAGGCACTGCTTGCTGCAAGAGCAGGTGCTACCTACGTATCTCCCTTCCTGGGCAGACTGGATGACATCTCCCAGAGAGGCGTGGATCTGATCCGTGAGATCTCCGATATCTTCGCTGTGACCGATATCGATACCCAGATCATCAGCGCATCCGTTCGTAACCCCATCCATGTCACCGACTGTGCACTGGCAGGCGCTGATATCGCAACCGTTCCCTTCGGCGTTATCAAGCAGATGGTAAATCACCCTCTGACCGATGCCGGCATCGAGAAGTTCCAGAAGGATTACAAGGCAGTGTTCGGCGATTAATCGATCCGCTGACTTGAGAATCTTTCTCAAAAACGAAAATAACCAAAGAAATAACCAAAAAAGAAGCAGTTCCGGAACCTCCGGAGCTGCTTCCTTGCGTATAAAGAGAAAACTGTTTTGCCTGCGAGTGCGCCCAATGCACGCCGCACGAGGGATTTGTGGAAACGCATTCGCCTGACTGCCTGGGAATTACCTGCGAAGAGAAAGAAGCCACGCCGCCACATGGTCGGCCTGCTGGAACTCTCCCCTGGCGATGAGATCCTCGATCTCCGCCGCAGAATAATGCAGGATGCTCAGCACTTCCGTCTCATCCAGGGATTGCCCTGCCACCTTCCTGCAGTTTCTGGCCACGAAGAGGTGGGCGTAATTGTCCGAAACCGTGGCATTTGCGGGAACGCTTAAGAGATGTTTCCATTCATCGGATTCGTATCCCGTCTCCTCCAGGAGCTCCCGCTTTGCGGCTTCCAGGATATCCTCCTGCACCCCTTCCGCATTTTTCTCCACGCCCCCTGCGGGAAATTCCGTGGTGACGGTGCGGATGCCCTGGCGGAACTGGCGCACGCAGATATAGCGCCCCTCCTCATCGGAGGCGACGATGACGGTGTAATCCTTTTTGCTGTAGCTGTAAAAGGGCTCGAAGATCCGGCCGTCCGGGTACCGGTAACTGGTCTTCCGGAAGTCGATCCACTGATCCTGTACGATGTGTTCGGTTTTGATCTCCTCCCATGCGAGAGGATCTTTTTGCTGCTCCATAGCCCTTCCTTTCCCGGCAGATGCACTGCCCGATACCCATTATACAACGCCCTCGCCAAACGCAAAATAGTTGTTCACTCCCCTTTCGAAAACTGATATAATACGTGGAAAGGCCGTTCCGTTAAGGCCTTTGGAGGTACTTGTTTTGGCTCTGATGGATGAATTCAAAGAGGAGCGGCAGGAGATCAAGAGCCGCCCTTTCAAAGAACAGTTTGCTTATTATTTCGGATATTATAAATGGCATGCCTTTGCCATTGTGGTGGCCCTTATCGCGGTAGGATCCATGATCTACCATTTTGTGACCCTGAAGACTACCGTTTTCTGCGCCGCTTTCGTGAACGCTACGCTGCTGGACGGAACGGAGCAGATACTGACGGAGCCCTTTGCGGAGCTCACCGGCACGGATCTGAAGAAGGAAGCCTTTCAGTTTGACGACACCGTCTACCTGAGCATGGACGACCAGAGCGAGGAGACCATGGTGGGGGTCCAGAAAATGGCGGCCCTGATCTACTCCGGCGATCTGGATGTACTTCTTGCGAAAAATTCCTACTTCGCGGCCTATGCCTATCAGGAAGTTCTGGTGGATCCAGCCGATTATCTGGATCCCGAGACCTACGAGGAGCTGGTCTCCACCGGTCAGATCTACTGCATCGATCTGGCATACCTGCGGGCGTCCAAGGAAGCTTCCGATAGGGGAGAAGAGGTTGCCGTCGAAATGCCCGATCCCCTGGATCCTTCCGGGATGCAGGAGCCTGTGGCTGCGGGACTGGCACTGAAGGACTGCAAGACTCTGGACGGGGCAGTGGTCTTCCGGGAAGAGGGCCCGCTGTACATCGGCGTGCTGGCCACTTCCAAGCGGCAGGACATGGCGAAACAGTTTGTGGATTTTCTTTTGAGAGATGTGATTGAATAAAAATACGGAGGCACTTTATGAACGAAGGTTATGTGGAATGCCTGGTGAAGGGCAGACCGAACTATCTGGCAAAAATAGGCAAAGTAGCGCTCATCGCTCTGGCTGCTCTCTTTTTCATCGGCAGCATGTGGCTGGGCACCTGGGCCATGATCCTGGCGGTCCTGACGGGTACCGGCGCGTATATCGTGAATATGTATACAGATGTGGAGTATGAATACCTCTACCTGGACAAGGAAGTTACCGTGGACAAGGTCTACAACAAGTCTCGCAGAAAGAGGGTTGCCACCTTCAAACTGGACAAGATGGAGGTTTTCGCCCCCGTCCATTCCTATCAGCTGGAGAAATTCGGCGCAAAGCAGGCAAAGCCCACGGACTACAGCATCGGCTACGAGGACAAGCCCGATCTGCGTTACATCATGTACTACGAAGGAAACAAGCAGATCCTCTTTTCCCCCAACGAGGCCATGATCAAAGCCATGAAAAATGCTGCACCCAGAAAGGTTTTCACGGATTGAGCCTTTTGCCGCTGGGAGCGCCCCCGCGGACGATTCCCCGGCATTTTTATGCAGCAAAAATGTCCTTGACATTGCCCGAAATAGTTGGTAATTTAGTTAGAAAATTTCAAAAAATTTCGCATTAAAAACTCACCCAAAACAAACAAAAAAGGAGGAAAGCATGGCACAAATTATCGGAGAAGGAATTACTTTTGATGATGTTCTGCTGGTTCCCAGTTATTCTCAGGTGATCCCCAACCAGGTGGATGTCACCACACATCTCACCGCCAAGATCAAGCTGAACATTCCCCTGATGAGTGCGGGAATGGATACCGTCACCGAGCACCGTATGGCCATCGCAATGGCGCGCCAGGGCGGCATCGGCATCATCCACAAGAACATGTCCATTGAGGCACAGGCCGATGAAGTGGACAAGGTCAAAAGATCCGAGAACGGTGTCATCACCGATCCTTTTTCTCTGAGCCCCGAGCATACCCTGGGAGACGCAGACGCTCTCATGGCGAAGTTCCGTATTTCCGGTGTTCCCATCACCGAAGGCAAGAAGCTCGTCGGCATCATCACCAACCGCGATCTCAAGTTCGAGACCGACTACACCCGTAAGATCAAAGAGTGCATGACCAGTGAGAATCTGATCACCGCCAGAGAGGGCATCTCCCTGGAGGAGGCAAAGAAGATCCTGGCCGCTTCCCGCAAGGAGAAGCTTCCCATCGTGGACGAGAACTTCAACCTGAAGGGTCTCATCACCATCAAGGACATCGAGAAGACCATCAAGTATCCTCTTTCCGCAAAGGATGACATGGGCAGACTGCTCTGCGGCGCAGCCGTCGGCATCACCGCAAACTGCCTGGATCGTGTGGCAGCTCTCGTGGAAGCAAAGGTAGACGTCATCGTTCTGGATTCCGCACACGGTCATTCCGAGAACGTTCTGAATTGTGTCCGCATGATCAAGGAGCACTATCCCGAGCTCCAGGTCATCGCCGGCAACGTTGCAACCTATGAAGGCGCAAAGGCCCTGATGGATGCTGGCGCAGACGCCGTTAAGGTAGGTATTGGCCCCGGTTCCATCTGTACCACCAGAGTCGTGGCAGGTATCGGTGTTCCTCAGATCACCGCGATCATGGATGCTTACCGCGCATCTCAGGAGACCGGCATCCCCATCATCGCAGACGGCGGTATCAAGTACTCCGGCGATGTGGTGAAGGCCCTGGCAGCAGGCGGCAGTGTCTGTATGATGGGTTCCATGTTTGCAGGCTGTGAGGAGAGCCCCGGAGAGTACGAGCTCTTCCAGGGCAGAAAGTACAAGGTTTACCGTGGCATGGGTTCCATCGCAGCCATGGAGAACGGCAGCAAGGACCGCTACTTCCAGGAGAACGCAAAGAAGCTGGTTCCCGAGGGAGTCGAGGGTCGTGTGGCATACAAGGGTCTGGTGGAGGATACCATCTTCCAGCTCCTGGGCGGACTTCGTTCCGGCATGGGTTACTGCGGCGCAGCAACCATCCCCGAGCTCACCAGAACCGGCAAGTTCGTGAAGATCTCCGCAGCATCCCTGAAGGAGAGCCATCCTCACGACATTCAGATCACCAAGGAAGCACCCAACTACGCTACCGACGGCAAGTAATTTCAGGGTTGTTTTCCGCAGAAAAAATCAATCACTGATCTCAAAGGGGGGCGTCAAAAACGCCTCCCTTTTTTTGATATTTTTTGGGCAGTTTTTGCCTTCTTTTTTCCCTTGTTTCCCCTTTATCCGGTATGCAAACTATGCTAAAATGGTTTAGTTAGTAAAAATGGGGTGTACTGCGTGATGACGGAAGAAAACCTTTTTATGGAACAGGAAGAATTGCAGCGTATTCTGGACCGTTTTGCCTCCGTGGCGGGGGTGAGTCTGGTCCTTTTGGACGACACCTGCAAACAGATGACAAAAGTCAGTGTCTGTCCCGGTGAGAGCGATTCCATCGGACAGCTTCTGAATACGGAATATCTTCAGAACCTGCTGAACAATGTGGGCGACGATTCGGTGGAGGATCTGCTGGTGGAGACCCTGGAGACGGGGGACGGCGGCGAGGTCCGGCTGGGCGTCATGAGCCTGCGGCATAACGGCAGGGTTCTGGCATACATCGTTTGTGTCGGCCGGGAAAATCTCTCCCTCGCCGAGTTTATGGAGCAGGTGGATCTGCTGCAGGGACTGGCGAAAGCCTACGCCGACGCCCTGTACGAAGCGGAGGGCAGCCGGGTGGATAATTTCCGGATCCAGGATGCCAGAGAGGAGCGCGACCAGCTGGTCCGCACCCTGGAAGCGACGAAGAACATCCTGCAGCTCCTGGACAGCGGCGCCCGCTCCGAGCAGGTCATCCATCAGTGGCTGGAGATCGTTACGGATTATCTCCATCTGGACCATTCCCAGGTCTATCGACTGAACGGAGACGGCACCATGGATGTCATGGTGGAGGCCTCCGCTTACGGATTGAATTCTCCCTTCGAGAAAAAGACGGGCCTTCCCGCCAGACCCCTTCTGGATACCCAGGTACCTCTGGTCCTGAGCTCCGATCTGCTGGCGGCGGATGAGTACGCTCCCGTGACCGAGCTGGGACTTCGGGCCGTGATGGTCTTCCCTTTGCTTTCCGCACCCGGCGGAGAGGGAAATCTGGTGGCCAGCCTGGACTACATTACGGAAAATCGCACCTGGACCGGCGCGGAGGTAAAGTTTGCCGCCGATGCCGCCAGAGTGCTGCAGAGTATCCTGGTGGGACGAATCCACAGAAGCTCCGTCACCGAGTCCTTAAGGGCGCTGGAGGATATCCTGAACAATGTGGGCTGCAGCGTCTACCTCATCAATCGCAAGACCGGCAAGCCCCTTTTCGTGAACCGGATGCTGGAGGATACCTTCGAGGAGGAGTGGCGCAGCGGCAAGCTCCGCGAGCTGGTCCGCAAGGGAAACTTCAAGAACCCCGACAACGGCTCCTTCGAGATTTTCTATCCCGAGAGACAGCGCTGGTACGATCTGATCTACAAACAGCTGGAGTGGGTGGACGGCTCCGACGCCACCATGTACTCCCTGTATGACATCACCGACAGACGCCTCTATCAGCGTCAGATCGAGCAGCAGGCCTTCACCGATTTCCTGACGGGCCTCTACAACCGCATGTGCTGCGAGCGCGATCTGGCAAAGCTCATTGACGAGGCAAAAAAGAACAAGACCCGGGGCGCCCTGGTCTACCTGGACCTGGACAATTTCAAACACATCAACGACGGACTGGGACACCAGTACGGTGACATATTGCTGAAGGCCGTTTCCGGCAACCTGGCTGCCATCGACGGTCTCCAGGAGCATTGTTACCGCATGGGCGGCGACGAGTTCGTCCTGCTGGTATCCCCGGAAGCATACAAAGAGTTCGGCCGGATCATGGAGGAGATCGAGCAGGTCTTCGCCCAGCCCTACAGGCTGAAGGATTCCGACTACTACTGCACCTCCAGTATCGGTACCGTCATCTATCCCGACCTGGGAGATACGGTGTCCGAGCTGATCCAGAAGGCGGACATCGCCATGTACGAGGCGAAAAAATCCGGTAAGAACCGCCGGGCCGACTACGTGGAAGGTCAGGATTCCGACGCCGGCAAGCGCCTGAACATGGAGAAGAACATGCGTGACGCGGAGGAGGGAGATTACGAGGAATTCGTGGTCTACTTCCAGCCCATTATCACCATAGAAAACGGTGTGGAAAAATGTGCAGGAGCCGAGGCGCTGGTCCGCTGGAACAGTTCCAAGCTGGGCTTCATCCCACCTTCGGATTTCATTCCTCTGGCAGAGTACCTGGGCCTTATCAATCCTATCGGAAACCACGTGCTGCTGGATGCGCTTCGGGCATGCAAACACTGGAATGATCAGGGCTATCCCCACATGAAGGTGAATGTGAACCTTTCCGTGGTGCAGCTCCTGCAGAACGATATCGTGGAATGCGTGGAGAGGGCCCTGCAGGATACCGGGCTCGACCCTGCAAACCTCACCCTGGAGGTGACGGAGAGCCTGGCCATCAACGACATGCCCCGCATGCAGGGGATCTTAAGCCGCATCAAGAAGCTGGGTGTTTCCATCGCACTGGATGATTTCGGAACCGGGTATTCCTCCCTGAACCACATCCGGGAGATTCCCTTCGATACCATCAAAGTGGACCAGTGCTTCGTCCAGAATCTGGCGGAGGATGCTTACTCCCAGAGTTTCGTCAAAATGGTGGCAGAGCTTGCGGATACCATCGGCGTGAACATCTGCGTGGAGGGCATCGAGACAGCGGAGCAGCTGGCGGTGGTCCGGGATATGAAGGTCAAATACATCCAGGGCTACTACTACGACAGACCCATGAAACGCAGCGAATTTGAAAGCAAGTACATCAAATAAAGGAGTGTTTCGTATGAACAACATGAGAGACGAACTGACAGGCAACGCCTATCCCGGAAGAGGGATCCTGCTGGGCCTTACCCCCTCGGGGAAGGAAGCAGTTGCAGCCTATTTCATCATGGGCCGCAGCAGCAACAGCCGCAACAGGATCTTTGTGACCGAGGGTGAAGGCATCCGCACGGAAGCTTTTGATCCTTCCAAGCTGGAAGATCCCAGCCTCATCATTTACGCACCGGTCCGGGTCCTTGGAAATGACACCATCGTCACAAATGGAGACCAGACCGATACCGTTTATGAAGGACTGCAGAAGGGCCTGACCTTTGAACAGAGTCTGCGCAGCAGAGAGTTTGAGCCCGACGGCCCTAACTACACCCCCAGGATCAGCGGTCTCATGCATGTGGAAGGCGGCAAATACGATTACACCCTTTCCATCCTGAAGAGCAACGACGGCGATCCTTCCTCCTGCCAGCGTTTTACCTACGCTTACGAGAATCCCAAGGCAGGCTGCGGTCACTTCATCCACACCTATGAGCACGACGGAAATCCCCTGCCCAGCTACCGCGGCGAGCCCACTCCCGTGGAGGTGGAAGAGGACATGGATGCCTTCACCGATATGCTCTGGGAGAGCCTGAATGCGGACAACAAGGTGAGTCTCTTCGTGCGCTACATCAGCATCGCAGACGGTAGCACCCGCACCCGCATCGTCAACCGCAACAAGTGATCGAGATGATCAAGGATAAACAGATCTGAACAGAAGGAGATTTGAAAAAATGAGCGAACTGGAAATCCAATTGAAGTATGGCTGCAACCCCAATCAGAAGCCTTCCCGCATCTACATGGAAAACGGTGCGGAGCTTCCTGTTACCGTCTTGAACGGTCGTCCCGGCTACATCAATTTCCTGGATGCCTTCAACGGCTGGCAGCTGGTAAAGGAGCTGAAGGAGGCCACCGGCCTGCCCGCAGCCACCTCTTTTAAGCATGTTTCCCCTGCAGGCGCCGCAGTGGGACTGCCCCTTTCCGACACCCTGGCAAAGATCTACTGGGTGGACGATCTGGGCGAGCTGACTCCCCTGGCAGCAGCTTACGCAAGAGCAAGAGGCGCTGACCGTATGAGTTCCTTCGGCGATTTCATCGCTCTGTCCGATGTCTGTGACGAGTGCACCGCCCGCCTCATCAAGCGCGAGGTTTCCGACGGTGTCATCGCTCCCGGTTATACTCCCGAGGCACTGGCTCTTCTGAAGGAGAAAAAGAAGGGCGCTTACAACATCCTGCAGATGGATGAGAGCTATGTTCCCGATCCCCTGGAGAAGAAGCAGGTCTACGGTATCACTTTCGAGCAGGGCAGAAACGAGCTGGATGTGAACAGCGGTCTGCTGGACAACATCGTTACGCAGGAGAAGAACGTTCCCGAGAACGCTGCCCGCGACATGAAGATCGCCCTCATCGTTCTGAAGTACACCCAGTCCAATTCCGTCTGCTACGTAAAGGACGGTCAGGCCATCGGCATCGGCGCCGGACAGCAGTCCCGCATCCACTGCACCAGACTGGCAGGCTCCAAAGCAGACAACTGGTTCCTGCGTCAGTCCCCTCAGGTCATGGGCCTGCAGTTTGTGGACGGTCTGGGAAGAGCCAACAGAGACAATGCCATCGACGTTTACATGGGCGATGAGTATGAGGACATCCTGGCAGAGGGCGTTTGGCAATCGACCTTCAAGGTAAAGCCCGCCGTCTTCACCAGAGAAGAAAAGAGAGCATGGCTGGATCAGCTGAAAGACGTGACCCTGGGATCCGATGCCTTCTTCCCCTTCTCCGACAATGTGGAGAGAGCCCGCAAGAGCGGCGTAAAGTACATTGCTCAGCCCGGCGGATCCGTTCGTGACGACGAGGTCATCGCATGTGCAGATAAGCACGGTATGGTGATGGCATTCACCGGCATCCGTTTGTTCCACCACTAAGATTTTCCTATCCCGTCCGGGACCACCGGCAGGAGATAAATACGACAGAATAAGCACAGAGAGGTAGACAGTATATGTGTGAGGAAGACAAGAAAGCCAGACATTTTATAGAGAGGGAGATCGACAAGGATCTCGCGGAGGGTGTGTATGATCATGTGCAGACCCGTTTCCCTCCCGAGCCCAACGGCTATCTTCACATCGGCCACGCCAAGAGCATTCTCTTAAACTACGGCATGGCACAGGAGTACGGCGGCAAGTTCAACCTTCGTTTTGACGACACCAATCCCACCAAGGAGCGCACCGAGTTTGTGGACTCCATCAAGGCGGATGTAAAGTGGCTGGGAGCTGACTGGGAGGACAGACTCTTTTTCGCCTCCGATTATTTCCAGCAGATGTATGAAGGCGCCGTGAAGCTGATCAAAAAGGGCAAGGCTTACGTCTCCGACCTCACTGCGGAACAGATCCGCGAGTACCGCGGTTCCTTTGAGGAGCCCGGCAAAAACGATCCCAACCGCGATCGCAGCGTGGAGGAGAACCTGCAGCTCTTCGAGGACATGAAGGAAGGCAAGTTCGCTGACGGCGAGAAGGTGCTCCGGGCCAGGATCGACATGGCATCTCCCAACATCAACATGCGGGATCCCGTCATCTACCGTGTGGCGCATATGACCCACCACAATACCGGCGACAAGTGGTGCATCTACCCCATGTACGATTTTGCACATCCCATCGAGGACGCCATTGAGGGCATCACCCATTCCCTCTGCACCCTGGAGTTCGAGGATCACAGACCTCTTTACGACTGGGTGGTCCGGGAGCTGGAATATCCTCATCCTCCCAGACAGATCGAGTTTGCCAAGATGTACCTCACCAATGTGGTCACCGGCAAGCGCTACATCAAGAAGCTGGTGGAGGAAGGCATCGTGGACGGCTGGGACGATCCCAGACTGGTGTCCATTGCAGCCCTTCGCAGAAGAGGATTCACCCCCGCATCCATCAAGATGTTCGTGGAGATGTGCGGTATTTCCAAGTCCCAGGCATCTGCGGACTACGCAGCTCTGGAGTATTGCATCCGTGAGGACTTAAAGCCCAAGGTTCCCCGCATGATGGCCATCCTGGATCCCATCAAGCTGGTGATCGACAACTATCCCGAAGGATCCTCCGAGGAGCTGGAAGCTCCCAACAACCAGGAGAACGAGTCCCTGGGTACCAGAAAGCTTTCCTTCGGTAAGGAACTTTACATCGAGCGTGAGGATTTCATGGAGGAGCCCCCGAAGAAGTACTTCCGCCTCTTCCCCGGCAATGAAGTGCGCCTCATGAATGCTTACTTCGTCACCGCAACCTCCTGTGAGAAAGACGCTGACGGCAACGTTACCGTAGTGCACTGCACCTATGATCCCGCCACCAGAGGCGGCAACGCTCCCGACGGCCGCAAGGTCAAGGGCACCATCCACTGGGTGGACGCAGCTACCGCTTTTACCGCCACTGTGAGACTCTACGAAAACATTGTGGACGAGGAGAAAGGGGTGTACGATGAGGAGGGCAATCTGAACCTGAACCCCAATTCCCTCACCACCCTTACGAATTGCAAGCTGGAGCCCGCTCTGAAGGATGTACAGGCATACGAGAGCTTCCAGTTTGTACGGCAGGGATTTTTCACCGTGGATTACAAAGACTCCGCAGAGGGAGCGCCTGTGTTTAACAGGATCGTGTCCCTGAAGAGCTCCTTCGTGCTTCCGAAGAAGGAAGAAGCATAAGCCGGACCCTGGGTCCAAAAATCTGGCAATTGCATCACTAAGACTGAAGAAAAAGGGGAGAAACGAGATGGCAGGAATATTATCCGGATTGGAAAGCCTGGGACTGGGCGCATTAAACGGCACAGATGTTCTGGAGGATGAAGAAGAAAAGAAGAAGGCTGCTGAGGCCAGAGCCGCCGCATTACAGCCTCCCAAGGTGCAGGAGAAGGACCTGATCTACGATAAGGTCTACACCTGCAAGGTATGTCACAAGAGCTTTAATGCCAAGATCATGAAGTCCGGCAAGTCCAAGCTGCTGGGCGTGGGCTTTGCGCTCCGCCCCCGCTACGAGGGCATCGCTGCCGAGAAATACGATGTGCTCCTTTGCCCCCACTGCGGCTATGCGGCACTGACCAAGTACTTTGACGTGCTTCTGGATGCACAGGCAAAGCTCATCAAGGAAAACATCAGCAAGAACGTAATCCTGACCGAGTACAACGGCGAGATCTACGGCTTCGATCAGGCGCTGGAGCGCTACAAGCTGGCACTGGCAAATGCCGTGGTAAAGAAGGGCAAGGTCAGCGAGCGCAGCTTTATCTGTCTGAAGACCGCATGGCTTCTGGCTTCCTACTGTGAGAATCTCGAGGCAGAGGAGCCCGATGAGGATGAAAAGATCAAGAGCCTGAAGGCCCAGGAGGAAGAGTATCTCCGTACCGCTATGGACGGCTTCGTGGATGCCCGTCAGAAGGAGACCCCTCCCATTGCCGGCATGGACGGTGTGACCCTGGACTATCTCATTGCTGAGCTGGCAGTGCATTTCAAGGAGTACGACGTGGCCAGCAGAATGATCCAGTCCATCCTGACCGCTCCCGGCGCCAATGCCCGCATCAAGGACAAGGCGCGTGATCTGAAGGATACCATGCAGGCCCAGAAGAAAGCCTAAAAAATCGCAGGGCGCTTTCGGGAATGATCCGAAAGCACCCTGCGTAAATACTGTCACGATCCGCGATGCGGAAAGCTTTACTGCTCGTCCGTATCGTCTTCCTCGGTGAAGAACTCTTCAACGGTTTCCACCGCTTCCTCAGCGGCTTCCTTAACCGATTCGGAGAGGGGAGTGAATGCCTCTTTTGCCTTGGCAGCTGCCTCTGTAGCAGCCTCGCCCAGATCCTCGGCAACCTCCTTCGCCTGATCTGCGATGTCGCTGATGTTCACATAGTTGCGCTCAGCGGTCTGCTCCGCATCATCGTCGTCCTCATCATCCAGGGAGATGGACTCCGCATCCTTTTTCTGATAGTAATAATAGGCAGCAGCTGCAGCAGCAGCACCCACCATCAGTGTTCCAAATACGACCTTTCCGAATTTCTTAGCCATAACTTACCCCTTTCTGTGCATCATCACGGCCGTTCGCCGCAAGAAATATTTTACTCTAAATCTGCGGGGAATAAAAGGGTAAGTTTGCTTCGGAGGCAGATATGAACGAAAAATTTTTTGATCTGAGCAAAGAAAAACAGGACAGGATCATCAACGCAGTGCTGAAGATCTTTACCCTGGAAGGCTATTCCCACGCAGCCACCGATGACATGGTAAAGGAGGCCGGCATCAGCAAGGGCCTGCTCTTCCATTACTTCGGAACGAAGCTGGGAGCCTATCGCTTCGTCTGTTCCTACGTCCTGCGGTATCTCCGCTTTGAGCTGGGCGAGGAGCTTCCCACGGGCTTTGACACCCCTGTGGAGTTGACGGGCGCCGTGCTGAAGGGCTGTTCCAATCTGCTCAGAACCTATCCCTACTCCCTGCTGTTCCTGCGGAGCTGTGTCCGGGAGGAAAATGAGGAAGCACTCACCGCCACTGCGGAGGAGCGTGCTTCTGCAGCGGAGATCATCGCATCCATGCGCAGAAAGGCCCTCGTTTACGAAGGGGATGTGACCAGACTCTGGAAGTCCATGGACTATACACTGATGGGACTGATGGAGGATCACCTCCGGGCAGGAGAGTTTAATGCGGAACGGTACCTGACGGAGGCCGGATCCTATCTGGAAGTATTTGCAAAAAACTGACTCGGGCGTCATTTTTGGCCGCCGTTAATGAGTGTAGATAAAAAATTTGAATGTTACTTCGCAGGCGCGGAATTGCGGCTTCGAAGTGCAAATAGCGCGATAGCGCAAGGTGAGGAGGAGAGTGAATCAAATGAACACCAACAACGAAAAACTCGGAGAGAAGGGCGTATACAATGCCTTGGAACTGGGACGCGGCAAGGCTGTGATCCTGGGACTGCAGCACATGTTCGCCATGTTCGGCTCCACCATCCTGGTTCCCATGCTGACGGGCCTGGATGTCAGCACCACCCTGCTGTTTGCAGGTCTCGGAACATTGCTGTTCCATCTGGTAACCAAGAAGAAAGTGCCCGCATTCCTGGGTTCTTCCTTTGCATTCCTGGGAGGCTACGCAGCCCTGACCGCCATGGAGGGAACTCCCGCGGCAAACGGACTGACCTCTGCGCAGCTCCTGCCCTATGCCTGCTTCGGCGTTGCCTGTGCAGGATTGCTGTACCTGGTACTGGCCCTACTGATCAAGCTTTTCGGCAGCACCAAGGTTATGAAGTACTTCCCTCCCGTGGTGACCGGCCCCATCATCATCGCCATCGGACTTACCCTTTCTCAGTCTGCCATTGATTCCTGCTCCACCAACTGGCTCATCGCACTCACCGCCATCCTGCTGGTGATCATCTGCAACATCTGGGGCAAGGGTATGCTGAAGATCGTTCCCATCATCGTGGGCGTCATCGGCTCCTACATCGTGGGTATTTTTCTGGGTGCCGTGGACTTCAGCCCCGTGGCTGAGGCCGGCTGGATCGGCTTCCCCATCCACTTCGAGAAGACCGTATTCTGGGCATTTACCGATGGCAACGGATCTCTCCTTCTGACCGCAGCCATCACCATCATCCCCATCGCTCTGGCTACCATCGTGGAGCACATCGGAGACATCTCCGCCATCTCCTCCACCGTTGGCATCAACTACATCAAGGATCCCGGCCTGCATCGCACCCTGCTGGGTGACGGTCTCGCAACCATCGCCGCATCCCTGTTCGGCGCTCCTGCCAACACCACCTACGGTGAGAACACCGGTGTCCTGAGCCTGACCAAGGTCTACGATCCCATGGTCATCCGCCTGGCAGCAGCCTTCGCGGTTCTGTTCTCCTTCTGCCCCAAGTTCGCAGCCATCATCGGTTGCATGCCCACCGCTACCGTCGGCGGCGTCAGCCTGGTACTCTACGGTATGATCTCTGCAGTCGGTGTGCGTAACGTTGTTGAGGCAAAGGTTGACTTCTCCAAGAGCCGCAACGTCATCATCGCAGCACTGATCCTGGTGCTGAGCATCGGTATCAAGTACAGCGCTACCGGCGCCATCGGCTTCACCGCAGGCAACATCTCCATCAGCCTTTCCGGTCTGGCAGTCGGTGCTCTGGTAGGTATCATCCTGAATGCGATCCTGCCCGGCAAGGACTATGTCTTTGATCAGGAGTCCGGCACCGAGACCGGTGTGGACTTCTCCGTCCGTAACAAGGAAAAAGAAGCACAGAAATAATTCCGAACTATGGTACAAGCGGATCTGGTCACCGGCTTCTTAGGAGCCGGTAAGACCACCTTTATCAGACAATATGCATTGCAACTCATCGCCCGCGGCCACCGTGTCTGCATTCTGGAGAACGACTACGGTGCCATCAATGTGGACATGATGCTCCTGTCCGATCTAAAGAGCGACGCTCTCGGGCTGGAGATGGTGGCCGGCGGATGCGATTACGACTGCCACAGAAGGCGCTTCAAAACGAAGCTGATCACCATTGCCATGCTGGGTTATGACAGGGTGATCATCGAGCCTTCCGGCATTTTTGATGTGGACGAATTTTTCGACATCCTCCACGAGGATCCGTTGGATCAGCGGTACCGCATCGGAAATGTCATCACCGTGGTGCGGCCTGATCCCTCGGACGGCTCCCCGGAGGCGGATTACCTGCTGGCCAGTCAGGCGGCAAATGCCGGAACGGTATTGCTGTCCTGCGCACAGGAAACTTCCGCCGATGTGGTGGAAGGCACATTGGACCATCTGAACCGGGCTTTGCGCCGGATCTCCTGCTCCAGGACGTTTGCGCTTGGGGAGGATTTCCTGGCGAAGGACTGGGCGGATCTGACGGATGCCGATTACGATGCCATGGACGCAAGGGGGCATAGAGAGACCTCCTTCGAGAAGCGTTTTTCCATGGATGAGAACGGCTTCCGTTCACTGTTTTACATGGATGTGCAGCTGAGCTTCGAAGAGACCTGTCAGCGGATCCGGGAAGCTTTCGCGGACCCTGAGACGGGGCACATTCACAGGGTCAAGGGCTTTTGTCCCCGGGAGGACGGCACCTGGATCCAGATCAATGCCACGAAAGAGGAGCTCCGAACGGAGGAGATCCGGGAGGGCCAGCGGGTCCTCATCGTCATCGGCGAGGACTTGAATGAGCCCGCCATCGACCGGTATTTTCCCTCGCAGTATTCCACCTCCCATTGGCGGTGATCCGCCGGGAGCAAATCATCAGGAAAGTAACTCAGAGGATATGAGTATGAAATATACGGCATTTGACATTTCTTCCGTGTTGCAGCGGGATCCCTGCTGTGTTAATGCTCTGCGCAAGGAGCTGGACTATCTGCTCTCCCTGGATGCGGACCGCTTTCTGGCGGGCTTCCGGGAAAACGCCGGCCTGCCGAAGAAGGCGGAGCGCTACGGCGGCTGGGAGGAGATGCTCATCGCAGGTCACACCCCCGGACATTACCTGACGGCAGCAGCCCAGGCGGTTGCCAATCCCGGGACGTCCCGGGCGGACGGAGAAGCTCTGCGTCAAAAGCTGGACTATATGGTGTCCGAATTAAAGCTCTGCCAGGAGAACAGCAAGGGAAAGCCCGGCTTTCTCTTCGCCGGCATCCTGAAGGATCCCGCGGATCCGGAGCTGCAGTTCGATCATGTGGAGCACGGCCGTACCAATATCATCACCGAGGCCTGGGTGCCCTGGTATACCATGCACAAAATCCTGGCGGGACTCCTTTCCGTCAGCGCCCTCACGGGGAATACCGAGGCGCTGGAGGTGGCGAAGGGCCTGGGGGATTGGACCCTTGCAAGAGTTCGCGGCTGGTCTGAGGAGACTCACCGCACGGTGATCGGCATCGAGTACGGCGGCATGAACGACGCCCTCTATGAGCTTTACCGCCAGACGGGGGAGGAGTGCTATGCCGAGGCGGCCCATGCCTTCGATCAGGAGGAGCTCTTTGAGCGGATCTATGCAGGCGGATGTGACGTGCTGAACAACCTCCATGCCAACACCACCATCCCGAAATTCATGGGAGCCCTGATGCGCTACATCACCTGCCACGGTAAGGTGATCGGCGGACAGACCGTGGATGCCACCCGGTATCTGGCGTATGCGGAGCGCTTTTGGACCATGGTGGTGGAGAAGCATACTTACATCACCGGCGCCAACAGCGAGTGGGAGCACTTCGGTCAGGACGGGATCCTGGACGCGGAGCGCACCAACGCCAACAACGAGACCTGCAATGTCTACAACATGCTGAAGCTTTCCCGGGCGCTTTTTGAGATCACGGGAGAGAAAAAATACGCGGACTATTACGAGCGTGCCTTCATCAATTCCATCCTGTCCTCCCAGAATCCGGAGACGGGGATGACCATGTATTTCCAGCCCATGGCCACCGGGTATTTCAAGGTCTACGGGGAGCCCTTCACCAAGTTCTGGTGCTGCACCGGATCCGGAATGGAGAATTTCACCAAGCTGGGAGACAGTGCTTATTTCCACAATGATGACACCATTGTCGTAAATCTGTACCTTGCTTCCGTTCTGGAGTGGAAGGAGCGGGGCATCAAACTGGTGCAGTCCGGCGATGTGCCCTACGAAGATACTGCCTTCTTTACCTTAAGCGGTGAGGGCCTTTCCGGAGACTTGAAGCTGGCCTTCCGCCTGCCGGACTATCTGGCGGCCCCTGCCGTCATCCGGAAAAACGGCGAAGCGGTGCAGACTGCGGAGGCAGATGGTTACGCCATCCTTGCGGGCCCCTTTGCAGAGGGAGATCGGATCTCCGTGACCCTTCCCGCAAAAGTCCGGGCCCATGGCCTGCAGGACAATCCTTCCGTTCTGGCATTTACCTATGGCCCCTTCGTCCTGAGCGCAGATCTGGGATGCGAGGAGGAGGAGGTCACCACCACCGGCGTCATCGTCACCATCCCGAAGGAAAAGCGGGTAAAGACCGAGAACCTGCCCCTTCCTGCGGGAGAGACTCTTTCCACCTTTGCGGAGCATGCGGACCGGTACCTGCTGCGGGATGAGACCGATCCCGGGAACCTGGTCTTCCGCCTGGCGGGAACGGACCTGCAATTTGGTCCCCATTACCTGAAGTACCGGGAGCGCTATGGCATCTACTGGTATTTCCGTACGCAGGAGGAGCTCCGGGCAGCGGAGGAAGGCACCGGTGTGACCGAGCGGGTGATCGATACCGTGCAGCCCGGCTACGGACAGTATGAGAGCGACGAACTCCATGCCATGGAGGAGAAGGATACCGTGGGTACCACGGAGCAGGGCACATCCCGCCACGCCCGGTCCGGCGGCAGCTTTTCCTACCGCATGGCCGTGGACAATACCTGCGATGGCATCTTAAGCGTCACCCTGCGGACGGCGGAAGCGGGCCGGCATCTCCTGATCTCCTGCAGGGGAGAGCAGATCGCGGATCTGACACCTGCGGAGAGCGCGGAGGAGTTTCAGACCGCAGCGGTTCCCATCCCCGCAGAGCTTTTGCGCAAAGCGGACTGGACGGAACTGAGCGACGGCCGCTCCATGTGTACCCTGCGCTTTACGTTCACCGGCCCCGGGGGAGAGCAATCCGCCGGCGCCTGGAATTTCATCTATACAAAAGCCCTGCGAAGAGGATGAGATATGGATAAAAAATGCAATTATTGTGACGCCCAGTACGACGACAGCCTTGACAACTGCCCCCATTGCGGCGCGGCCAATCCTTACGTGAGACGCGGCGAGGGCGTTCCCCGTACCATCGAGGAACTCCGGGCCTGGTACAACACCCACAATCTGCCGGATGAGCGCATCACGCGGTTTTTCATCGGCAAAAATATCAAAGAGCCCAGAGCCTTCGGTATCTATCAGGATCCGCAGACCGGCGACTTCATCGTCTACAAGAACAAGGATACCGGCGAGCGCGCCATCCGCTACCGGGGCGGCGATGAAGCCTATGCGGTGAACGAGCTCTACATGAAGCTGAAGGAAGAGGTAGGGCGGCAGAAGGCTACCAACATCGCAAACCGCACCGTCCCTTCCGGCGGCAGCAGACCCCGGAAGCGTAAGACGAGCAATATCATTGGCTATACCGTTACCCTGATGACGATGTTGTTTTTCCTCACCAATGCGATGAAATATGCTCTCTTCATCGGCATCGTGGTTTCCATCCTGCTGTGGATCTTCAAGTTCAGCAAGGAGAGCCCTGCGCAGAGACGCAACATCCTGCGGGTCAACATCATCGTCCTCATCGCGCTGATGATCATGTCCCTGGTTTCGGGGCTGCTGGCCCCCAACAGGCCCAACGGCTACTACAATGTCGGCGGCAATACCTACTACTCCTACCGGGACAACTGGTACGCCTACAACGATTACACCAACGACTGGTATTTCTACGAGAGCGGATCCGGTGATACCGGGCTGAACGGCTACGGCGACGCCATCACCTCCACCAACTGGGATTACCATGATGGAGTCAGCTTCACGGGTTCCGACTACTACGGCACCAACTTCTCTTCCGACGACTCTTACAGCAGCTCCGACTGGGATTCCTCTTCCGACTGGAGCTCCGATTACAGCTGGGATTCCGGCAGCAGTGACTGGGGCAGCGACTGGTGATCTTATGGACCAATTGAATTTATTTGAATATATGGGAAATCAGGCGAAGGAGCGGGAAGCACCCCTGGCCGCCCGGATGCGCCCCCGCACCATCGATGAAGTGGTGGGACAGGAGCACATCTTAGGCAAGGACAAGCTCCTCTACCGCGCCATTCGCTCCGACAAGCTCAGTTCCCTCATCCTCTACGGGCCTCCCGGCACCGGCAAGACCACCATTGCAAGGGTCATTGCCAATACCACCAGCGCGGAGTTTACCTCCATCAACGCTACTGTGGCGGGGAAAAAGGACATGGAGGAAGTGGTGGCCAGGGCCAAAAGCACACTGGCCATGACCGGCGCCAGAACCATCCTCTTCATCGACGAGATCCATCGTTTCAACAAGGCGCAGCAGGATTACCTCCTGCCCTTTGTGGAGGACGGAACCCTGGTCCTCATCGGCGCCACCACGGAGAATCCTTATTTTGAGGTGAACGGGGCACTGGTTTCCCGTTCCATCATCTTTGAATTAAAGCCCCTTTCACAGGAGGCTGTGGAGGATCTGATCCGCAAGGCGGTGACGGATCCGGAACGGGGCATGGGTTCCTTCGGCGCCGTCATCGATGACGATGCGGTACATTTTCTGGCGGACATCGCAGGGGGAGATGCGCGAAAAGCACTGAATGCTGTAGAACTGGGCATCCTTTCCACGCCGCCTGCAGAGGACGGACACATCCACATCACCCTGGAGGTGGCGCAGGAGTGTATCCAGCAGCGGGCGGTGCGTTATGACAAGGACGGAGACAATCACTACGATACCATCTCCGCCTTCATCAAGAGCATGCGGGGCTCCGATCCCGATGCCGCAGTGTATTACCTGGCGCGGATGCTGTATGCGGGAGAGAGCGTCACCTTCATCGCCCGCCGCATCATGATCTGCGCTTCCGAAGATGTGGGAAATGCGGATCCCATGGCACTGGTGGTGGCTGTCAATGCTTCCCTCGCAGTAGAGCGGGTGGGCATGCCCGAAGCACAGATCATCCTGAGCCATGCGGCCACCTATGTGGCCTGCGCCCCCAAGAGCAACGCGGCCTACGTAGCCGTGGAGGAAGCCTTCCGGGAGGTGGGAGAAAGCGGGAACCTTCCCATTCCGCCGCACCTGCAGGATGCCCATTACAAGGGCGCAGCGAAGCTGGGACACGGTGTGGGATACCTCTACGCCCACGATTTTCCCAACGATTATGTACAGCAGCAGTACCTGCCCTACGAACTGTCCGGGAAGGAATTCTACCGTCCCGGGGAGAACGGATATGAAAAGAAGATCCGTGACCACATCCGCTTCCTGAAGGAAGAGGAAAAAAAGAGACAGAACGGAGAGATTTGATCTTCGCACAAATACAAACGGCTCCGCCGGTTTACAGAAAGGAAAAAAGAAAATGGATGTTTATGAACAGTCTTTGAAACTGCACGAGGAATGGAACGGCAAGCTCAGCACCGAGTCCAAGGCAAAGGTGGATTCCAGAGAGGCTCTGTCCCTGGCCTACACCCCCGGTGTCGCACAGCCCTGTCGCGTCATCGCTGAGGATAAGGAGCAGGCATACAAATACACCTGGAAGGCCAATACCATCGCCGTGGTTTCCGACGGCAGCGCAGTGCTGGGACTGGGCAACATCGGACCTCATGCCGCAATGCCCGTCATGGAAGGTAAAGCAGTGCTCTTCAAGGAGTTCGGCGGCGTGAACGCAGTGCCCATCTGTCTGGACACCCAGGATACCGAGGAAATCATCAAGGCAGTTACCTGGATGGCTCCCGGCTTCGGCGGCATCAACCTGGAGGACATCTCCGCTCCCAGATGCTTCGAGATCGAGCGCAGACTGAAAGAGACCCTGGACATCCCCGTTTTCCATGACGATCAGCATGGCACCGCCATCGTGGTGCTGGCAGGCATCATCAACGCCCTGAAGATCATCGGCAAGAAAAAAGAGGACTGCAAGATCGTAGTCAACGGCTCCGGTGCAGCAGGCATCGCCATCGCAAAACTGTTGATGCTCTACGGTTTCAAGCACCTGATCCTCTGTGATACCAAGGGTATGATCTGCAAGCAGCGTACCGATCTCAACTGGATCAAGAAGGAGATGGCAGAGGTCACCAACGAGGAAAATAAGATGGGCTCCCTGGCAGATGCCATGGTAGGAAGTGACATCTTTGTGGGCGTGTCCGCTCCCGGCGTGGTAACCCAGGAGATGGTGAAGTCCATGAACAAGGACGCCATCATCATGGCCATGGCCAATCCCGTTCCCGAGATCCTGCCGGATGAAGCCAAGGCAGCAGGCGCCCGCATCGTGGGCACCGGCCGCAGCGACTTCCCCAACCAGATCAACAACGTCATCGCATTCCCCGGCATCTTCAAGGGTGCCCTGGAAGGCAGAGCGCCCCAGATCACCGAGGACATGAAGCTGGCAGCAGCTCTGGCCATTGCATCTGCGGTGCCTGAGGACCAGCTGAGCGAGGACTTCATCCTGCCCGAGGCATTCTGCGAGGGACTGGCAGACAGAGTGGCTAACGCTGTAAAAGAGAACATCAAATGATATAAGGGTCATAATGCAGCGGAGCAATCCGTAGTATCATGAAAAAAGGAGTATCAATTTGGAATCGGAAAATCTGACATTATGTAAACTAATCATCCTCTATATGCTGAACCGTGTGGATTTTCTGATGACCTCTGCCCAGATCAGCGAGTTCATCCTGGGGAGCGAGTATGCGGACTACATCCTCCTTTCCCAGGCCCAGAGCGAGCTCATCGACAACGGACTGGTCAGCATTTCCCAGGCCCAGTCCTCCCACAACAGGACCCACCTGTGCATTACCGCAGAGGGGAAGGAGACCCTGTTCTATTTCCGGAACCGGATCTCCGACGCCATCAAAAATGAGATCGAGGATTATTTCCGGGACAACGCCTTTGAGCTGAAAAACGAGCTGGCGGTCTACGGAGATTATTACAAATCCACCAGCGGGGAGTATGAGACCCACCTGGTGGTCCAGGACAGAGAGATCAAACTCATGGACCTGACCCTTTCCGTTCCCACGGAGGAGATCGCGGAGCACATCTGCGACTCCTGGCGGGAGAAGAGTGAGGGCATTTACCAATACCTGACAAAGGAGCTTTTCTGATGAGAGTTGGAATCGGATATGATGTGCACCGCCTGGTGGAAGGCAGAGACTGTATCATCGGTGGCGTGAAGATCCCCTATGAGAAGGGACTCCTGGGACATTCGGACGCGGATGTGCTGCTCCATGCCATCAGCGACGCCCTGCTGGGAGCAGCGGCCCTGGGAGACATCGGAAAGCATTTCCCGGACACGGATCCCGCTTTTGAGGGCGCCGACAGCCTGGACCTGCTGGCCCGGGTGGGGGACCTGGTCAACAATCAGGGCTTTGTGGTGGAAAACATCGACGCCACCATCATCGCCCAGGCGCCGAAGATGCGCCCCCACATCGATGAGATGCGTCAGAACATCGCAGATGCCCTGCACCTGCAGCTCATGCAGGTGAACGTGAAGGCCACCACCGAGGAAGGACTGGGATTTACCGGCGCGGGAGAAGGCATCTCCGCCCAGGCCATCTGCAGCCTGTCCAGTCCCTTTGATTTTATGTCCGCGGATGATTTCGCAGGACTGACCGGCGGTGGATGCGGCGGATGCAGTGGATGTGGGAAATAATATAATTGTTCGTCTGGGAGGCTTGTTCGAAAAATCGCATTGATATGCCGATTTTACGAACGCAGTTTGAGTAAAACTCAAAACTGCATGCCTCACATTAAAATGTTCGGCTAGGAGGAAGAAAAATGATCATCTATAATACCCTGACAAGAAAAAAAGAGGAGTTTGTTCCCAATGAGCCCGGGAAGGTAAAGATGTACACCTGCGGCCCTACCGTATACCATTTTGCGCACATCGGGAACCTCCGCAGCTATATCTGCGAGGACGTTCTGGAGAAGCTCCTGCGTTTCTCCGGCTATGACGTAAAGCGCGTCATGAACATCACGGATGTGGGACATCTTTCCTCCGATGCCGATACCGGCGAGGACAAGATGCTTTCGGGTGCAAAGCGTGAGCACAAGACCGTCATGGAGATCGCAAAGTTCTACACTGACGCATTTTTCGCTGATTTTGCGAAGCTGAATATCAAGATGCCTGATGTGGTGGAGCCTGCCACCAACTGCATCCCCGAGTTCATTCACATGATCGAGGTGCTGCTGGAGAAAGGCTACGCCTACAAGGCCGGCGAGAACATCTACTTCGACACCTCTAAGCTGGACAAATACTACGTCTTCGGAAACATGAACGAAGAGGACCTGCAGGTGGGCGTACGTGACGATGTCACCGAGGATACCAACAAGCGGAACAAGAACGATTTCGTTCTCTGGTTTACCAAGTCCAAATTCGAGGACCAGGCCCTGAAGTGGGACAGCCCCTGGGGCGTGGGTTACCCCGGATGGCACATCGAGTGCTCCTGCATCAGCATGAAGCATCTGGGTGAGTACATGGACATCCACTGCGGCGGCATCGACAACATGTTCCCTCACCACACCAACGAGATCGCACAGAGCGAGGCATTTATCGGCCACAAGTGGTGCAACTACTGGTTCCATGTGCATCACCTGAACGATGAGACCGGCAAGATGAGCAAGAGCAAGGGTGAGTTCCTCACTGTTTCCCTGCTGGAGGAGAAGGGCTACGATCCTCTGGCATACCGCTTCTTTACCCTGCAGTCTCACTACCGCAAGCCCCTGACCTTCTCCTACGATGCGCTGAATCAGGCTGCGGATACTTACAAGAAGCTGAAGGATCGAGCTCTCCGGATCCCTGCGGAAGGCGACGTGGATCAGGCCGCAGTGAAGGAGTGGCATGACAAATTTGCGGAGACCGTGGGCAATGACGTGAACACTGCCATGGGCATCACCCTGCTTTACGATGTGCTGAAGGCGGAGCTGAACGGTAACACCAAGAGAGCCGTTATCGCTGATTACGACACTGTTCTGGGCTTAAAGCTTCTGGAAGAGACCGCCGCTGCCGCTGCAGATAACGGTGAAGATGTGGCCGAGATCGAGGCACTCATCGCAGAGCGTACCGCTGCCAAGAAGGCCAAGGACTTCGCTAAAGCAGACGAGATCCGCGGAAAGCTCCTGGAGATGGGCATCGTGCTGGAAGATACCCGGGAGGGTGTTAAGTGGAAGAGAGCAGAGTAAGTTCGGACAATATCGCCCGGGACCTCATTGCAGGTCTGGGCATCAAGGGGGACTGGGAGGATCTCTCTCCGGTGCTTCTGGCCTATGTGGGAGACGCAGTCTATGACCTGATCCTGCGGACGGCCCTAACGGCTTCCGGCAGGCGTTCTCCCAAGGAGATGCACAAGCTCACCACCAGATACGTGTCCGCTGCGGCTCAGTGCAAAGTTTACGACGCCTTGGAGGAGATGACGACAGCGAGAGAAAAAGCGGAAGCAACGGGTACCTGCGAAGCGCCCGTGTTGACGGAAGCGGAGCAGGACATCCTGCGCCGCGGCAAAAATGCCAGCCCCAACCACACCGCTCGCAGCGCTTCCATGGCGGAGTATCACAAGGCCACCGGACTGGAAGCCCTGCTGGGATACCTGTTTTTGAACGGGAAAACGGACCGTGCCGTAGCGCTCCTGCGGGCGGGGATGGAAGCAGCAGAGCTGAAACTCCCCGGAGTGGAGAAATGATCGGAGACGAGCGCGGGAACCCCGTGAGAGTTCTCTGGGCACGGATAGAATCAGAGGTTTGTTATGGAATGTAAAGAGACAAATATCGAGGGCAGAAATGCGGTGATCGAAGCACTTCGCGCCGGCAGGCCCATTGACAGGATCTATATTCAGGACGGCTGCCAGGACGGCCCCATCAACACCATCAAGCGGGAAGCAAAAAAGAGTGACGCCGTCATCCGCTACGTGGACAAAGAGCGCCTGGACCATATGTCCGAGACCGGGAAGCATCAGGGCGTCATCGCCATTGCGGCTGCCTATGAGTATGCCACTGTGGAGGATATCCTGGAAAATGCCCGCAAGAAAAACGAGGATCCCTTCATCCTGATCCTGGATGGTATCGAGGATCCCCACAATCTGGGCGCCATCATCCGTACCGCCAACCTGGCGGGAGCGCATGGCGTTATCATCCCCAAGGACCGGGCTGTGGGTCTGACCCCCACCGTTGCAAGAACCAGTGCGGGCGCCGTGAATTTTACCCCCGTAGCCAAGGTGACCAACATCGTCCGCACCATTGAGGATCTGAAAAAAGAAGGCCTGTGGTTTGCCTGCGCAGCCATGGACGGCACCAGTATGTATGATTTGGATCTTTCCGGTCCCCTGGGACTGGTGATCGGCAACGAAGGCTTTGGCGTGAGAGCCTCCGTCTTTGACCATTGTGACCTCATCGCATCCATTCCCATGAAGGGAGATATCGATTCCCTGAATGCCTCCGTGGCAGCGGGAGTCCTCTGCTATGAGGTGGTGCGCCGCAGACTGGGGAAGTAGTGAGAGCCGGTGCCCACAAGGGGCACGGAACCCGGGGAGATTGGAACCGGCGTCCATAAGGGGCCCGGAACCGGCGTTTGTTTGAAAACAGGGGGAACGATCTGTGAAAAAAACAGATCTGGAAAAATGTACAGACGAAGAGCTGATCCGCAGACTCCGTGATCCGGAAGAGGCGGATAAAGAGCGGATCACGGACGAGCTGATGCTGCGCTACAAGGACCTGGTCCGGAAGCAGGCCAGGCACCTGACCATCCTGGGAGGGGATACCGACGATCTCATCCAGGAGGGCATGATCGGCCTCTTTAACGCGGTGCGGGACTATCGCCCGGACAAGGGTGCAAAGTTCTCCACCTTCGCCTACAACTGCATCTACAGGCGCCTGCTCACGGCCATTGCCAGCGCTTCTACTGACAAAAACATTCCCTTAAACACTTACGTCTCCATCTGGGAGGAAGGAAAGCAGGGGGAGAGCGCCCTGGCAGATATGGCTTCCGAGAGTGCCGGCCCCGAGGATCAGGCGGTTTCCTCCGAAACCGTGGCTGAGATTGAGACCCTCATCCGGGAGGAACTGACGGAGGCCGAGTACAGAGCCTTCGGTCTGTGGATCACGGGACTGTCCGCCGCAGAGGTGGCAGACATCCTGGGGAAAACCTCCAAGTCCACGGACAATGCTATTCAGCGCGCCCGGAAGAAATTGCAGAGAGCGTTGGTGGAGCGTGGAATCCGAAAGTAGAAAATGAAGAAAAATAAGTGCCCGAGATCTGATATATCAGGTCCCGGGCATTTTTGTGTGTTGTCAATCTTCGGTGCGAATCTTTTTTTGCCGGTTCATTACGGCTTCGTAACTTTCTCCTTCATCTCAGAAATCAGGAACCTTCCTCCGGTCTTAATGCCTTCCAGGATCATGGAATACAGAAGGGAGAGACCGATGAGGATCAGGTAGGTCACAAACCAGTAGCGGAACTGATAAACGTAGGGCTGCCATACCATCAGGTAGAAGAAGGTGTGGATCAGATACATGTTCATGGAATGCTTTCCCAGGAACTGCAATACCTGACGCAGCACAGGGATCCGATGCAGCAGTCCGCCCGCAACCCATACCACCAGCAGCGCTGCAAAGGCGTCTACCACGGGCAGGAAGCTTTCCTGTACGTAGAAGTTCTGCCGCAGGGGGACCATGAGGATCAGGAGTAGAAGGGGAAGGATCCAGGCATCCGGAGACAGTTTTTTCTGCTCCGACAGCCGGTCGGGGATCCGTTCCTCCGCAGCCCAAATACCCAGGGCAGCGGTGGGTGCGTAGGTAGCCAGTCCTTCATCCATGGAAACGAGAAGCGTTACCAGGAAGACGATAGGGATCAGTGCAGGTCCCACCTTCTTGTAAGCGGCTCTCAGAAGGGGTACCAGGAAGATCAGCGCATAGGCCAGAGACATGTACCACCAGGTGGGATTCATCTGGGGCGTATCAAAGAGTGCGGCCAGGCCTAGGGCATCAGCGATGCCGTACAGGAAGCCTTGCTTTCCGGGGCCGTAGAGGCCTGCCAGGTCCAGACTCCTGCAGAAGAATACGATGGCCGACAGGTACAGGATCAGGAAATTCCCCATGAGCTTTCCTGCCCGTTTGCAGGCTTCCTTCATGGCAATCCGGAGCGCGGGATTTTTTCCTGCATTACTGCATGCGCCGGAAGCGCTTGCTAAAGGCGTGTTTGTCGCGGGCGAATTCGCTGCGGCTCCCTTCACCTCCCGGGCTTCCAACTTCCTGCAGATCCCGAAGGCGGTGAGGAAGACGAAGATCCCCACGCACAGATTTCCGAAGCCTGCCAGGGTCAGGAATACCTTCTCCGAAAAAGGAGCGTAATTCACATTCAATCGCTGCAGCGCTTCCGCCTCATGGAAGAGGTGATAGAAGAGCAGCATGAGGATCGCCACGCCCTTGACGGTCAGGGTTCTGTCCCGGTCAAAGGAGGGCTTCTCCGGTTGGATTCTGAAGATGTTCAGAAGATTCATATGAGCAGATTTCCTTTGTTTTGATTCGGTGCCTGTCCGCATTTCGCGTCAGGCTCCGTCTGGATTGGTTCGCGTCCCACGCTTTTATTTGGTCGCCCGTTTTTCCAAAAGTGCGATCCCCGTCAGATAGGGCAGGGTAAACATGATGGGAAAAGCATACCGCGGGTGCAGGAAAAAGGCCGGTGCCGCGATGCAGATCAACAGGCTCACATACAGGGGGATGAGCGCCAAACTCAGCAGCTCCCGAGAGAGCCTGTTTGTGACATCTGTGTCTTTTTCGCGCCGTCTTCTCAATCCGTAGGTGAGGAAAAACAGTACCCAGGTCCAGACGCCCACATTTTCCAGAAAACCGGTAGGTGTGAATCTTCCCAGGGTTCGGTACAGGAACATGAGTCCTCTGGATGCTCCGTGGAAGAGGCCTTCCTGAGAGATGGGCAGGTCCGTTGCTTCATACCGGACGGAGTTGGAGACTCCCGGATCCAGCCACCCGTAGATGTGTACCGCAAAAGCGTCAAAATACACTCCGGGATGCCGGAAGAAACTGCCAAACCAGACGCCGAAATATCCCATCAGATCGGAAGTGCTGCAGTCCTTTCGGTACAGGGCTTTTACCGGATCCGAAATCTTCGGATCATAGGAGGCTGCCATCTCGTTTACATCGCCCCACACCGCTTCGATGGCGGAGCGCTGGTCGTCCGTCAGCTCATTTCGGTAGAGCTGCAGGTAGCGCGCCGTCTGTTGCATGGGAACGGAGAGGATCTCTGCCGTATTGTCCGTGCGGGCATCCAGCCCCTTTGCCAGGGCGAAATTCACACCGCTTCCCACCAGGATCGCCACCACCGTGGGCAACAGAATGCTCAGGAACAGTTCACCCGGAACTTCCTTTCGCCTCCGCAGGAGTCCGATGCAGATCAGCACCAGGGACAGGATGAGAAGTGGCCTTCCGTTGTTCCGAAACAGGATCACGAAAATGCCGGAAAGCGACATCCCTGTCAGAAGTTTCGGCAATGCAGTCCGGTATTTTTCATCTTCATGTTCTCCCGTCAGTACTTCCGTCAGGAAGATCATGTACAGGAGAAAGCAGCTGACAAAGGGCACATCCTTGATGGCGGTGGAAGCCATGTTGGAGTAGACCGGCGTCAGGAGATAGAGGAGCTGAACTGCCGTCAGCATTTTTCCCGAGGCACCCCGTCTGTGCAGGAAAGCAATGGAGGCAGCCAGTGCCGAGAAAAACAGGAGATCCTGCAGGATCATGTACAGGAAGATGCCTTTTTCATAGCTCCCCAGGAATGCCTTTCCGAAGGAAGCCAGACCCCCTGCGATGAGAGTATGGAGCAGAGGATGGTGGGTGGTCAGCTGCGCTTCTCCGATGATCATGGAGAGTTGCCCCCAGATGTCATAGCACAGGTTTCCTGGATAGGAGAGGAGCAGGATCGGTCCGTTGCATGCCGCCAGCAGCAGGAAGGATTTGAGGAAGGGTCTGTCAGCCCAGAAGCCTGTTACCGGGCATTGCCTGGCCCGGCTCCTTTCGATGAGGAAGTAGACCATCCGCAGGAGCTGCAGCAGCAGGAGAAAATATCCTCCCGCCATCAGAAGGCCGGAGATAAATCCCGGCACCCAGCCGAAGACGCAGCGCAGATCGCCCGTACAGGAGAGGCTTTGTCCCAGCACCGGGACCACGGAGAGCAGACCGCATAACACGGTCAGTCCAGGCATTTTTTCTTCCGGGGTATAGCGGCTCGCTGCACCGAAGAAAAAGGCCAGGGCGGCTGCCAGCAGGATCAGAGGGAAGGAATAGTCCCCCAGGATCGTAAAGAGACAGGCACGTATGTAATTGACACGCTCCGCGTAATCCGCGGCCGAAAGCGGTGCTTCCAGCGTGTGAAGAACGGCGTAGGAGCTCAGCAGTCCCGCAGCTCCGTATCCGATATATTTTTTCATGATGACCTCCGGGCGTTTCCGTTTTAGTACGGCTGTGGGGGCTCCGTTTATTGCCGGTACCCATGCCCTCAACACTATGAAAGTATACCATGATCTAAGGGGCATAAGTCAAAAATGCGAGTATGCTTGCATAAACGAGCATTTTGACTTAATGACCCGCCACAACATGAGCAAGTAGCAATTTCCTGCGAAGCCAGGAAATTAGCGGATTGCGAACGGTGGGAGAATTGCGAGAGCTGCAAAGCAGCGAAGCAATTCGTGATCATAATAGCATATATATGGTATAATAAGTAAGAAAAATTGGCCCTATTCTGCATAGAAACGACCAACGAGAAAGAAGGGATGATAATATGAGATATCAGCGTGTGTTCCGGCTGCTGGCCGGCGTCCTTGCGGGAGTCATGGTTCTGACTTCCCCGGGAGTTTCCTCTAGAGCCCTGGCGGCAGAGGTAACAGAACCCGAAACAGTCTATGAAGAGCCGACCTTTAGCGAAGGCGTGACTCCGGAGATGGATCCGGACCTGGAGTTTCTGGGAGGCGAGCTGTCGGAGGATTCGGACAGCGTTTTTGCGGGAGCAGAGCAGGGAACGCTTCCCGGCGCGGACGGCATCGCCGTAACGGATCCCACTGCTGCTGTCAGCACCAACATCCATTATGAGTACTCCGGCTATTCCAACGTTCCGGTCTACTCCTATCTGGTCCCCATCGACGGAGGCGGATTTTACCGCGTGGAGTATCTCACCACCGAGCAGAAGATCGTGGTGGAGACTTATGATGCGAATTTCAAGCTCACCGCAACGAAGCGCATCGATCCCGAGCTGACCAAGTTCGGCGGTTTCTATGCGGCTTCCGATGCGTTTTACTTCGTTTTCGGCGATGACAATACCGAAGAGTCCGATTCCTGCGAAGTCCTTCGTGTGGTGAAATACAACAGGAACTGGGTGCGCCAGTCCAAGGTCTGCAGCGTCTACGGCGCCAACACCAGACAGATGTTCCGCGCAGGCACCTGCAGCATGATCGATACGGACAACTATCTCTACATCCGTACCGCGCATACCATGTATGCAAGCTCGAAGGACGGGAAAAATCACCAGTCCAACATGACCCTGGTGGTGAAGAAGAGTGACATGACCCTCTCCGATTTCTTCTGGAAGGTCTCCAATCTGAGCCAGGGCTATGTGAGCCACTCCTTTGACCAGAAGCTGGCCCTGGACGGGGACAGAGTCCTCACCGGCGATCTGGGTGATGCTTATCCCAGAGGCTATGTCTTCGGCTACTACGGCACCAACGCCAACAGCGGTACCATCCATAATGGCAGCAATGTCAGTTTTGCAAGCCTGACCTTTACCAGTTTTTACGGCGAGACCGGAGCCAATTACACCGGCGCCATGCTGGGAGAGATCGAGGCAGCTTCCTCCGCATACCTGATCACCGGTTCCATCATTTCTCAGAATGCGGATATGCAGCGGACCGATCCCTACAACGCATTTATTACCACCGTCAGCAAGAACAGCCTGGCAGAGTATCAGACCACCTATCTGACGAGCTACGCCCGGGGCGGCCAGTACAGCGCCTCCGACGTCCATCTGGTGAAGCTTTCCGATGACCTGCTGGTAGCAATGTGGGAGGAGAAGCGTTTAAAGGACGGTTCCTATCAGTATCCCGATAAGGATCCCGTGGTGCACTATCAGTACTTTAACGGCGCAGGAGAAAAAGTAGGTGCGGAGCGCACCATCTCCGCAAGCCTTTCCAAGTGCCGTCCTGTGGTCATCGGCGGCGAAGTGACCTGGTATGTGACCAACAATTCCACGCCCGTTTTTTACACATTGCCCTTGCCTGCGGATGAGGCCAAGATCCGCAACTTTGTCACCCGTATGTATCAGATCGTGCTGGGCCGTACCCCCGAGGGCGGCGAGGACGAAGGCTGGGTACAGCTCCTGGTGAGCGGTGAAAAATCCGCCATCGAGGTGGCAGCAGGCTTCTATTTTTCCCCGGAGTTCAACAACAGAAATTTCTGTAACGAGCACTTTGTACTGTACCTCTATCGCGGTCTCTTTAACCGGACTCCCGAGGAAAACGAGACCACCTTCTGGGTGGATAAGCTCACCACCGGTTCCTCCAGAGAGAAGATCTTCGACGGCTTCTCCGAGAGCCGGGAATTCTCCAACCTCTGTGCGGAGTATGGCATGAAGGTGGGCAAAAAGATCACCGTTCCCGCTTACGGCACCATTCCCACCGGCCATTGCACCTATGAAGGGTGTAACAAAGAGGCAGGCGTGCGGGAGTTCGTGACCCGTCTGTATCGTTACACCCTGGACCGTGAGCCCGAGGAAGAGGGCATGGAGCATTGGGTGCAGAAAATCTGTTCCCACGAGGATACCGGCCGTCATGTGATGGTCTATTTCATGAACAGCCCCGAGTTCCAGAACCACGGGTACGACGATGAGGCCTTTGTGGATCATCTGTATCTGGTGGCCTTCGGTCGTCATCCCGAGCCCGACGGACTGAACTTCTGGAAAGACCGCCTGGCAAAGGGCAGGACCCGTTCCCAGGTATCCAACGAGGTGGCGGATTCTCAGGAGTTCCTGAATCTGTGCAATCTCTACGGCATTCAGGTAGGCGACTGGGAGGAGCCCAGGTAGGCTTGGAGGGACTATGAAGATCGGAATCTATGCCCTGTGGATGCGTCCCGGCATTGTGGGCGGCACGGAGAGCTTCCTCCGGGCCCTTCTGGAAGGCTTCGGGACGCTGGATCAGGAGAATCAATATCTGCTCTTTACCGCCCGGGACAATTACGACTCCTTTGCTCCCGTGGAGGACTACCCCAACATGACCCGGGTAAAATGCCCCGTGGATGCGGCAAAGCGTCCTGCCCGGGTGCTGTGGGAAAACCTGTATTTTGACAGTCTGGTGCGGCGCAGCGGCGTGGACGTGCTCTACATCCCCATCTACAGCAAGCCCCGCTCCCGCAAAGGATCCGTCCCCTACGTGGTGACGATCCACGATCTCCAGGCATTGCACTATCCGGAGTATTTTTCCAAAGGCCGTGTGGAGTACATGAAACAGGCCTGGAGGCACACCTGCCGTACCGCGGATCTGGTGGTGGTCAGCTCCGAGTACGGGAAAAAGGATCTGCTCCGTTTCTGTCCCGCGGCGGCGGATCGGGTGCGCATGATCTACGATCCCGTGCCTGCCGGGAAAGCGGTGGAGCCCGGAACCCTTGCTTCCGCGCTGGAGGAGTATGACCTCCGGGAAGGGAAATATGACTACTGTGTCAGTTCCATGCTTCCCCACAAGAATCTCATCACTGTCCTGAAGTCCCTTTCCACGCAGAAAGAAAAGTGGCGTGCCGGAAGAGGACCGGAGCCTGCAAAACTGGTCATCAGCGGCGTGGGCGGAGATCGTGAGAGTTTCGAAAGAGCCATCGCGGATCTGCAGATCAGGGATCTGGTGGTGGATACGGGGTACGTGAGCAACGAGGAACGGGACGCCCTTTACGAGGGCTGCAGGCTCTTCCTCTTCCCCAGCATTTTTGAGGGCTTCGGCATTCCACCCATCGAAGCCATGCGAAGAGGCAAGCGGGTGGTCATGACGAAAAAATCCTGCCTGCTGGAGGTAACGAAGGGGCAGGCTGTGTACACATCAGATCCGATGGATCCCGACGCCTGGACCAAAGCCATGGGAGAGGCGTTGGCGTTTTTGGAGGGGGATCTGGAGCTGGAAGCCTTGGGCGACAAAGGCCCGGAGGAACCAGTTTTTCCGGAGTATCTGACGGAGGCCGTGGTGCCCCGTTATGTGGAGGCATTCGAGGATGCGCGAAAGGCTCGCGAATCTCACAAATAAATACGGATGCAGAGTGCTGTATGCCCTCTGCGCCTTCGGCCTGGTATGGATCGATGTAGTGCGCTGCAACGGTGCGGGACATGAGTGGCAGATGGCTGTCAATCTCACGGGCTTTTGTATCCTGCCCGTGATCCTGTGCAGGTTTCTGAAGGCGAGGAAAGCAGTGGACGGTTTCGGTGCTGTGGCGTCCACCGCCGATGGAATGCAGAGTGCCGAAAAACCGGGACGCGGTAGATGGCTCCTGATCCTTGTTTACGGTAGCTGGTTCCTGCTTTCCGGCATCTGCGGCATTCTGTACTACCGCGCTCATGCGGAGTATGGCAGTGCTTACAATCCCGCTCTGGCGGTGGGTATCCTGGAAGTGGTCGCTTACGGATCGGTAGCCATCGCTCTGTGGAGAACCCTGTTTGCAGGGAAATCCAACACGAAATGCACTTCCGCACCGTTAACTGTGGTGTTTTACCTGTGGATGGGAATGCTGGCATGGTGCGTTCTCTCCGTTAACGAAGCCATCTGGCCCCTCTGGTTCTTGGTGATGTTCGGTGCGCTTTTCCTGCAGCCCGCATCCCGGGAGGACAATGAAGAGCTCCTTCGGGGACTGGCGGACGGCATCATCCTGGGCTTTTTCTGGGTTCAGGGCAGGGCCCTTCTCTATCGCCCCTATGACATGCCCCGGTACCACGGATATTTCTACAACAGCAACAGCAATGCCATGTTCTATTTCCTGACCTACGCAGCCGTGCTGGCGAAACTCTCGGACATTCGCAGGAAGGACGCCGCATGCAAAGGGCGGAAGGCAGGTTTGCTGTGCTTTTCTTTACTGGCAGCAGTGCTCTGTGACCTGGCGATCTTCAGCCTGGGACGCAGTACCATGCTGACCTTCTTTTTGACTACCCTGATCTGGCTGATCTGTGAGGAACGCTTCTTCGCAGATCGGATATTCTTTTTACGCTTCTTTAGGAAGGGACTGGCGCTGGTTCTGGCAGCGGCGGTCTGTTTCCTGCCGGTCTACGGAGCCATCCGTTACGTACCCGCGCTGCGCCATCATCCCATCTGGTTCTGGGATGAATATGATGAGCAGAAGAGCTGGCGGTCCTTTGACGGAATCGACTCCGACCGCTTTGTTTCCTTACCGGAATTCATGGATGCCTTCCTGGGGCGCATGCGCTCCGAGGATACGGAGGAAGTGCTGAAGGAATATACTTCGCAGCTCCCCGGTGCGTCTGAGGATAGAGAATGGATGTGCGCCGGGGCAGGTGATCCTGCAGCGCTCCTGCCGGAAAGCAAAACGGCTTCCCTGTCCGGGCTACTCCCTTTGCTGACCCGGACGTCCGTATCCACTGCCTCTGCTGTCGCTCTGCCCTCCCGGACGGAGGGAAGCGGCGGGAAGGTGCTGGCCTATGCGGACGGGGTTACACCCGGAAGGGATGCGGAGCATCCCTTATATCTGACACTTCCGTCATTTCCGGGAGAGCGGATCCTGGGGATCCGGGCTGCCATCTATGGCTATGTGATCTCTGAACTGAACCTCTTCGGGCATGTGCCTGTCTACCCGGATGTGTGGCTCCTTCCCGGATTCCACCTGCTCCACGCCCACAACGGGTTTCTGCAGATGGCATACAATTTCGGCATTCCCGCAGGGCTCCTGCTCCTATTGCTGAACCTGTGGGTGATCATCCGGGTCCTTCGGCGGCTTCTGCGCAAGGAGGGTGGCTGGCAGGGCGTTTTTGTCCTGACGGTGCAGCTGGGATTTTTCCTCCAGGGGCTGACGGAAAATCCCCTCTTTCCGGGGCGGAGCCTGCTGCTCTTTTTCTTCCTGACCCTCTTACCGGAGATTCGGGAGAGAAAGCCTTCGGAGGAACGTTCTGCGGAGTGACGGGTCGGGTGATAGGAACGAAAAAGAGCCCGTGAAATGGGTTATTGAGATGCACAGTAGTTGGTATTTGATGAATGGTTTATTTTGTATGAGGAAAGGGGAAAATATGAAAGGGATGAAAGCAAGACGCAGCAGCTTAGCAGTGGTGCTGACCATGGCCATGGTCGTGGGCATGCTGACGGGGTTGGGGAGCCCCATGAAAGCAGAAGCCGTGGCTTCAAACACGCTTGAAGGCGCCGGCACCAGAGGCATCCCGTATGAGGCAGATACCTGGGCAAAGCTCCAGGAGGCCTTTGACCTGGGTGGCTTTGTGCAGCTCACCGCAGATGTGACCTGCTCCAATGCAAATGGAGAGTGCGGCCTCGTGATCCCGAATGGCAGTGCTGTGACCCTGGATCTGAACGGCCATGTGATCGACAGAGCTCTGACAGTTGCAGAAGATGACGGATATGTCATTTTTATCGAGCAGGGAGCCTCTCTGGATCTGGAGGATGGTGATCCTACGGCAACCCATACTCCTGCCATTACCTATACGAAACCCGATGATAGCCAATCGGATGCAGTACCCGGTGGAATCATTACGGGAGGATATGTTTCTGATGATTTCCGCGGTGGGGGAATTCGAGACTATGGTTCCTTTGTTATGAATGGGGGAACCATTTGTAATAATATTGCACTTTGGGGTGGCGGTGGTGTGGGTATAGGGGCCACTAGAGTGACGGCGACTTCATTTATCTTGAACGATGGAATCATAGCGGGAAACAGTTCAGAGTATGGGGGTGGAATAGCTTTCTCAAATGGGAACACATTTGAACTAAATGGGGGGATAATTCGGGAAAACAGAGCCGATTGCGGCGGCGGGATATCCATAGGCAGTGGAACTTTTACCATGAACGGCGGATTGCTTCAAGGAAATGCTGCAATGACGACGTGTGGTCGTACGCCTGATCATCAGGGTGGAGGAATTTATCAATCTAGCAGATCATCCATAATTGTTATTAATGGTGGAAGGATTAGTGAAAATACTTCTGCTGAAATAGGGGGAGGAATGTACCTATGGGGAAATGTGACTATGAACGGAGGTATAGTATCCAATAATACTGCGCAAACAGGCAATAATCTGATCCAGGGTTATGATGATTTTACTTGGAATAGTGGAACGTTCATCAACGGAACATATGACAGTTCTTCCGGAAATGTGACCATGGAGAATCTGGGGCTGATTGAAGATGGGGGGCACCTTCCAGGCGCTGTCCCCGCATCCTCCTACATCTCTTCCGAGCCCGGCACCCATGCTCTGGGAGCGAATGATACGGACCTTCACTGCTATCAGCTCACCGCTGATCTCAACCTGACGGATGCGCTGCAGATTAACGGTAATGTGAACCTGGACCTGAACGGGCATGTTCTTTACGGTGCACCTGCTCATGAAACCATCCGTGTAAACGTTGGTGCAGTATTCAAGATTTACGACAGTGATCCCGATGCAACCCACAGTCCTGCAGTCACCTATACCAAGCCCATTTCCGGTGCTACTGTCACCGTGAACGGGGGCATGATTACGCATCCGGACAATTACAGAGGCAGAGGTATCTATTCCCATAATGCTGATTTGGAAATCTATGGCGGATCGATTTGTAAGAATTACGTATATTCTTCTGAGAGGTATGCCAGTGGTGGGGGTATCCAGTTTGAGGTTACCAATAGCACTGACCATACATTGCTTTTAGGAAGCGGGAGCACAATCTGCGGAAATGTCTGTCAGTATGCAGGAGATCATACCGATAGTTCTATTGGTGGCGGAATAGCATTTGCAGGAACGGATTTGATTATGAAGGGCGGAAGCGCCATAGCAGATAACCTTGTGGAGTCCGATTTTAATTCCATGGGGGGTGGGGTGGATGTCAGTCCTGGGAGTAACCTGAAAATGGAGAATGGAAGCCGAATCACCGGTAATCTTTGCGTCGGGGGAAGCAAAGTCATGGGTGGAGGGGTGTATTCTTACGGTTTTGCAAACCTTTCTGAAGGCGGAATCATCAATGCGAATGAATGCAGATGCAATAATGTTTCGGGAGAAGACCCGAGAACTGTAGGTGGAGGTATCTGTTCTAATTCAGTGAGTAGTAATAGTGCGCTGGATATTGGGGCCAATGCCTTGATTTCAGGTAACAAAATCACTGCGGATGGCGATGGCGTAAAGTCCCTGGGAGCCGGAATATACTGTGTGTATGACGGAAGTGTTCGATTGAACGGTGGCGCTATTGTGCGAAATGAAGCAAGTGCAACGGGTACAGGCTGTATTGCGAATGGTGGAGGAATCTACCTGGATAGCCAACATCGTGATCCCGATTTTTCCGTATCCGGTAGCGTCCAGATTAGTGGGAACACGGTGTCAACCCCTGCTTCCGCAAGCCCTGTGACGGAGAATGTTTATCTTCCTACCGGAAAAATCGTCACTATCGCAGATGACCTGACGGAATTTGCCAGGATTGGAATTACATCCCAGTCCCTTCCGACTACGGCGGATGCATCTGTGGCATTAACATCCGGTCTTTCCGGAAAAGGGAGCGCGACTGCATTTGTCAGCGATGACAGAGACTATGTATTCTACGAGGACGCTGACGGGGAAGCTGCTCTTTGGACGGCACCTCATGTAACATCTCAGCCCGGAGACCTGAACCTGACTTACGGATTTACTTCCGGAAATACAGTGTCTGCGGACGCCGTAGCAGGACCCGATTACACTTTGACCTATCAGTGGTACTCCTGTGAGGATACAAACGGGACGAATCCACAGGCCATCAGCGGAGCAACCGGCGCGGAATATGACATCCCTGTCGGGACCGATACCGGAACTTATTACTATTTCTGCAGGATGACGGCTACGGCATCGGACTCCTATACCTTGAGCGCTGATTCTGATGTTGCAACGGTCACGGTCGGCAGACCCACCTACGCTGTCACAGTAGTAAATGGTGATGGTGACGGGAACTTCGCAGAGGGCGCCCGGGTGACCATCACTGCGGATGCTCCCGCGGAAGGAAAAGTCTTTGACCGCTGGACCACTCAGGATCCCATCACTTTTGCAAACAGCGTGGCTCCTACAACCACCTTTACCATGATCGGAAGAGCGGTTACCGTCACGGCTACCTACAAGGATGCGCCGTCGGACGAACCGGATGAACCTGATGATGAGCCGGACGACGAGCCGGATGAACCCGACGACGAACCGGACGATGAGCCCGATGACGATGTCATTCCTCCTGCACCGAAGGAGACTGTCCTGCGTGATCTTTATCTCCTGATCCTGGATCGTGAGCCCGATGAAGAGGGCCTGCAGACCTGGCTGGAGGTTTATGACGATCATTCCGTCAGCTTTGCAAATATCATCCGCGGCTTCCTCATGAGCGAAGAATTTGCCAATCGGAACCTCTCCTACGAGGAGATTGTGGCAATCCTCTACCAGGCGGTTCTGGGCAGAACCGGAAGTGCTGAAGAGATCGCAGCATGGGCAGAGCGTGTGGAACTCGAAGGCATTCCTCTGGATCAGCTCCTGGCAGGCTTCCTCATCAGCCCCGAAGGAGAGGAGCATTTTGACGACCTGGGTCTGGATGCAGGCGGCATCTACCCCGACGGCTCCGTGCTGCCGGAAGGCCTGCGGAAGTATGTGGCAGCCATGTACCTGACCGCCCTGGGCAGGGAGCCTGAGGAAGGCGGCTTCTACGGCTGGGCGGAGATGATCTGGTTTGGTATCCCGGATGAGAATGGCACGCCCGATCCTAATAACAAACTGGATCCCCATGACCTGCCCGTGCACTTCTTCTTCTCGCCCGAGTATGTGAATCGCGACAGATCCGACACCGAGTTCATCACGGATCTTTACCGTGCGGTTCTTGGCCGTGAGCCTGAGGCAGAGGGCCTTGCAAGCTGGCTGGAGACCTTAAGCACCTCCACTCGTATGGAAGTCCTGCAGGCATTTACCGCTTCCGAGGAGTTTGCAAATCTTCTGGACAGTTTTGGACTATAATCTACGCAAACGAGAGACATTATGAAAAAATCATCTTTACCTAAGAACAAGAAAATCAACCTGAAAGCACCGAAGCTGACGATGCCGTTACCTGACGCCATCGTCGGCGGTGTCGTGCTTTTTTTCTGCACGTTCTTTTTCTGTTTCCACAGGGACTTTTACCTGACCCTGAACCAGTCTCTGGATTTCCTGGACTCCCTCTTCAGCGGGGACGTGCTGCATTACTATACCTATATCCGGGACAGGGCGCTGGCAAACCTGTACCCTGAGTGGGGTGCCAGCCTGCTGGCAGGGGCCAATTATTCGATCTTTAACTACGCTGTGCTGGGCATCTGGTGCCTGCCGGTGTACCTGCTTTACCGCGGGATCCTGAACGTGGCCGTTCCCTTTGCGGCAGCGCAGTTCTGGGCGAAGCTGGGATTTTTCCTGCTCTATCTGTGGATGGGCAAGCTGCTTCATCAGATCCTGGAAGCGGCTGATCCAGTGGAAAGCAAAGAGGATACAAAAACAGGATTGAAAGGCAGACTCTTTTCCCGGAGCCGCGTGGGAGTGTATTTCCTGCTGTCCCCCATCCTGCTGTTTTCCTCGGCAATGATCTCTCACCTGGATCTGTTTTCGGTGGTGCTGCTCCTTCTGGGCATCCGTGCATTGTTCCGGAACAAATACCCGATGGCGATCCTCTTTTTTGCCTGCGCCTGTGCCTTTAAGCCCTTCGTGCTCCTGAGCATTGCGCCCATCCTGTTGCTGCGGGAGAAGAGGATCCACATCCTGCTTTTGTCCTTTGCGGGCGTGGTGGCGGGCGTCCTGCCCCAGACACTGCTCTACGGCAAGGATCCCGGGTATGTGGAGACCAAGGCATTTATGAATGCGAACTATTTCTTCATCGATCGCTTCTTCGATGCGGGGGTTCCCTTTAACCGCAATTTCCTCAGCGGTACCGGCAGCTATTTCGTGATCCTCTTTTTCGTGATCTGCATCGCCGCAAATCTGGATAACGGAAAACATGCGGCCCGGTATTTTGCCTTCCCCTGCTATGTGTGGCTGGGATTTTTCGCCTTCGTGCAGTGGCATCCCAACTGGATCCTGCACCTGGCACCCTTCCTGGTGCTGCTCCTGCCCTACGTGAGCGACCTGCTGCTCTGGAGCATCCTGCAGACCGCCTTTGCGGGCATCTACATGCTGATCTCCACCGTGGGCTGGGCAGGGTACTATGACGTAACTATGGTTAATTACGGGCTCCTGGGCGGCGTGCTGCCGCACTCAATCGCAGAAAACAGCCCGCTGCTTCCCGCAAATATGCTTTCTCGCCTTTTCCCCGGAATGCCCATCGCGGACATTCTGGCCTCCGTGGGACTGGGGATTGCAGCCGTGCTTGCAATCTACATTTGGCATGAGACCAAGGGTGGTCCTGTCCGTCGCAGAGAGGAGAGCGGCGCCCTTACCGCAGGCTATGCCATCATCTTTGTCCTGCCAATTGTCGCCTTTGTGGGGTATGCGCTGGCGTGCTGTTTTGTAGGGTAGGAACCCGGCAAAGTTCTGTTTGATAGACTGTTAGACGCAAAACGGCCGAAGCAAAAATGCTTCGGCCGTTGTTTTTTGTCTGTTGAAATTTTTTAATGCAATTTGTAGATCACCAGATCCGCCACTGTGGCGATGGATTCGTACCCGGCCTCTCTGCAGCGCATCTCGGTATCGGATCCCGGGATCACGCCGATGTAGCCGCTCTGCAGCTCCGCAAAATGCTCCGCCACGTAATCGGCAGTGCAGAGGTTGATACCGTAGCCCGCAGGCAGTGCGTAGTACAGCTGCCAGCGCTGGATGGTAAGGTCATTTCCGGTGTGATCGGAAATCATCCAGATCACCGTATTGTCAAAGGAGAGCGGTTTTTTGTCCACCGGCGGAAGCTCCGAAAGGAGTTCCTCCAGATCCGCATATTCCGTGAAGTGCACCAGATAGTTGTGAATGATCCCCTCGGCAGGTGCGGTGCTCGGTCCCCGGCCTGTGCTCGGTTTTGCATAGGGGACCGCAAAAAGGTAGGGGTCTGCTTCCTTCGCATGAATCACGGTCATGGGAAGGAAGGTGGCGATGAGGATCAGGGTAACGACTGAGGAGGGGAGATACTTTCGGAGTTTTGCAGGGAGTGCTTTGCTGTCCTGTACCTTGTCCGTTCCGGGTGCCTTCTCACTGCTTTGAGGGTCGTTCGTTCCGCGGGACGTATCAGTGCAGCCCCCCGCATCTACGGAAAGGAAGCTCAGCAGCGCCACAGCGATGAGCGCCAGGGTATGTCGCCCACCCTGAGGAATGCGATACATCAACAGGTCTGCACCGAAAAATCCTGCATTCAGGAGCAGGATTTGGAGCTGCAATCCCAGGCGAAATCCGTTTCGATCCGCCTGCACAGTGGTCTGTCCGCCTGCATCCTTATCTTGCACTGTGCTGTCCCCGGAAGTGGCGGTAGCCTGTCTTTTTTTCCGGGCGGAAATGCAGATCACAAGGGAGCAGATGCAGCCCACAGTTTCGATGAACAGCACCACCAGGAAGCAGAAATACTGTCTGCCGTAGCCGCCGCCTCCTGCAAGGGCCGTCCTGCACAGTGCCAGCACCTGGCTTAAGGCATTCCGCAGCTGATGATAAGTCCCCGCAATGCCTGCGCCGAGGCCTCCTGAGAACCCTTTGATCCAGTCGGTGTAATACAGATCCTCCAGATAGGGGGCACTAAGGTATTTTCCGATGAGGGCGTACACGATCACGGTACCCAGAACTGCCACGGCGGAAATCACAATCCTGCATGCGCTGCGCTTCTTGCGCAGGATCAGGTAAAGGGGATAGATCAAAAGTAGCAGGTAGTAGGGACGCATCCAGGTCAGGAGCACGGCTGTGATCACGGCTCCCACTGCATGTCTGTCCTTCCCTTCACTCCCGGCTCCCACCGTCACAAATGCCATGTAGAGGACCAGCAGCGCAATGAGATTCATCTCCGGCATGGAGGAGAGAGTAAAGCGGGAGAAAAAGCCGAAGCTGCAGTACAGAATCCCGAAGAGCAGGGTCTGTACCCAACGGGGCCGCACCATCCACCCGAAAACGAAAAGTGCGATGGAAAGGAACATCAGGTTGCAAAGGATGGGGCTCAGGAGTCCCCAACCGAAGATTTTTCCCCAGAGGATCCAGGGGAGCAGGATCACGGGGCTCCAGGAAGCAAAGGACAGGTACTGCGCCGTGCTTTCGTTGAAACCGAAAAATCCCCGGGGAATGCCGCATTTAACGACGGCCTCCGTCATTTTGTAATAGAAGAGCTCATCGTTCCACTCGGACGCCACCAGGCTCACATCCTGCAATCCGCGATGATCCGCAGCCAGGGAGATGAGTACCGAGATCCAAGGGATCAGGGCGAGCAATGCTGCCGTGAGCACCCTTTCCCACGGGATCCAGCGACCCTTCCCTGCAGGCTCCGCCATAAGTTTTTTATCTTTCCTAAACGAATTCATCTGTTTCGGTATCAATAATATGTTGTAATTGCTCTCTAATGGTATAGTCTCTATGCTTCATATATGTCTACCGTCTTTCTGATATCTAACAAAGAGCCTTCGGGAATAGGCGCATGAATCAGATCAACATCTTTTCCGAGCAATTCTTCAAGTTTTATTTGGAGTCCCGATATGGTAAAGAGAGAAACATGCGGCATAAAAAATTCAACAAGCAGATCAACATCACTGTTTTCTGTCTGATTTCCTTCGGCGTATGATCCAAACATTTTTATGCTTTTTACGGGATAACCAATGACTGCTTTGCTGACGCTATCGCGAATCTCGTTTGTGCTTAACATGAACTTCTTCTCCTTTCTGTCGGAATATATATATTATAGGGCATTTTAAGTAAATTTCAAAATATTCCCCAACTGCATAGAAACGACTTTTATTATATCCAAAATACAAACAAAAAATCCCGAAACTCTGTACTCATCACATCAGAGTTTCGGGATCAAAGCTGATGACGGGAATCGGACCCGTGACCTCCGCCTTACCAAGGCGACGCTCTACCGACTGAGCCACATCAGCTTAGTAACCGCTGTCGCATCTCTGCCGCAGTCACAACGGATATATTATCAAACCGATTCCGACTTGTCAACAAAAAATTTATTAAGAAAATTTCAGAATTTTGACAAAGCGTCGTATTCGTGAGAAAATAAGACGATTATGCGATTTTGCGGAGGAATCCGGATGAAAAAATCAGTCTATATTCCGATCAAAAGCGTGATAGACCGCGTGACGGCAGGCGTGATGCTGCTGCTCCTGAGCCCTGTTTTTGCGGGCCTGTGCATCGCGGTGGCGGTCAGCAGCCCCGGGCCCGTCTTTTTCAAGCAGAAGCGGGTGGGCATCTACGGCAGCTATTTTCAGATCCTGAAGTTCCGCACCATGCGGACGGATACGCCCAGTGACGTACCTACCCATCAGCTGGAGGATCCGGAGAAATACATCACGAAGGTGGGAGCTTTCCTGCGCAGGACCAGCCTGGACGAGCTGCCCCAGCTCATCAACATCCTGAAGGGCGACATGGCTTTCGTGGGCCCCAGACCTGCACTCTGGAACCAGTATGATCTGGTGGAGGAGCGGGAAAAATACGGCGCCAACGACATCCTTCCCGGCCTCACCGGCTGGGCACAGATCAACGGCCGTGACGAGCTGGAGATCCCTCTGAAGGCAAAATACGACGGCTTCTATGCCCGCCACATGGGTCCCATCCTGGACATCGTCTGTCTCATGGGTACCATCATCTCTGTCATCGAGCAGAAGGGCGTGGTAGAGGGCGGCACCGGCGCCATGAAGAAGCCCCGGAAAGAGCATGAGATCAAGATCACCATCAATCTGGGACCGAAGCGCGGCGGCGAGGATACCGACGACGCGGAGGAAGAGTGATCCGGTCACGGGACGAGATCAAAAAATGAAATCTACAGATCGAAAGAGATAGGAGACGATATTAATGTTAAACGAAAAATCCATTCTGGTCACCGGCGGAACCGGTTCCTTTGGAAAGGCATTCTGCCGCTACGTATTAAACAACTACGATCCGAAGAAGATCATCATCTACTCCAGAGACGAGTTCAAGCAGTTCCTGATGCAGAACGAGTTCCGTGCGGAGTTCGGTGCCAAGGCTGACCGCCTGCGCTTTTTCATCGGCGATGTCCGTGACAGAGAGCGCCTCACCAGAGCACTGGAGGGCGTGGATTACGTGGTCCATGCCGCAGCATTAAAGCAGGTGCCCGCCTGTGAGTACAATCCCCAGGAGGCCATCAAGACCAACATCGGCGGAGCGCAGAATGTCATCGATGCCGCACTTGACACCGGTGTCAAAAAAGTCGTGGCGCTGTCCACCGACAAGGCAGTCAATCCCGTGAACCTCTACGGCGGCACCAAGCTGGTATCCGACAAGCTCTTCATCGCGGCAAACGCGCTGGCAGGCCCCAAGGATATCGTTTTTTCCATTGTGCGTTACGGCAATGTGGCAGGCAGCAGGGGCTCCATCATCCCCCTGTTCCGCAGTATCATCGAGAACGGCGGAGATGAACTTCCCATCACCGATTTCCGTATGACCCGTTTCTGGATCAGTCTGCAGCAGGGTGTGGAGCTGGTGATCAAGGCCCTGGCAGAGTCTAAGGGCGGCGAGACCTTCATCTCCAAGATTCCTTCCTTCAAGGTCACCGACCTGGCAGAGGCCATCTGCCCCGGCGTCAAGATGAAGGAGATCGGCATCCGTGAGGGTGAGAAGCTCCACGAGATCATGGTGACGGTGGAGGATTCCCCCAACACCTACGAGTACGACGAGCACTTCATCGTTTATCCCCAGATGGTATTCAGCGAGCGCTACCGCGTACAGCCCACCGGTAAGAAGGTGGAGGAGGGCTTCTCCTATTCCTCCGGCAACAACACTCAGTGGCTTTCCGTGGAGGAGATCCGCGAGCTGCTGAAGACCGTTTGATCCTAAAGTTCATTTCTAAAAACAGGCGCCGGAGATGCAACGCTCCGGCGTTTCCAAAACCTGAAGGAATAAGGATTTTGATATGAAAAGAATCCTGATCACAGGAAAAAACAGCTATATCGGCAACACCTTTGCGGAGTGGATCGCAGCCCACAGCAGAGCCGGTGCAGGCAGTGCCATGTACGAGACCTCCGGCGGCAAGCGGGTGGTTCCCACCTTCGGAAAGGACACCGTGGAGCCTTCCTTTAAGCGCCTGAAGGAGGATCTGACCTACCGCAAGATCTCCCTGCGGGGTGACCACTGGAAGAAGGCTTCCTTTGCAGGGTACGACGCTATCCTGCATGTGGCGGGCATCGCTCACTCGGATGTGAGTAAAGCGACGCAGGAAGAGCAGGATGCCTACTACCGGGTGAACTGCGACCTGGCGGTGGAGTGTGCCGAGAAGGCCAAGGCGGAAGGCGTCCGCCAGTTCATCTATCTCAGCAGCATCATCGTTTACGGCGGCGGCGTAAAGCCCGGCGAGGATCCTTCGGAAGGAAAGATCGGTGTCGATACGCCTGCCTGTCCTTCGAATTTCTACGGCGACAGCAAGCTCCGCGCAGAGGAAAAACTGACGGCTATGTCGGATGATTCCTTCCGGGTCTGCATCGTCAGACTCCCCATGATCTACGGACCGGGATGTAAGGGCAATTATTCCTTCCTGGAAAAAATGGCGAAATTTCTGCCGGTATTCCCTCTGGAGGACAACCGCAGGAGTGTGCTTTCCCGGGAGAATCTCTGCCGCGCCCTTTATGTGCTGATCACCAATGAGAGTGAAGGCATCTACTTCCCTCAGGACAGAGACTATATGAACACCTCCCTGGAGGTGAAGCGGCTGGCGGAAGAGCGGGGACGGAAGATCAAACTGACCCGTGCTTTTCATCCTCTGATCTGTCTCCTGGCAAAGGGAGACGGCAAGCTGTCCGGCATGGCTTCCAAGGCCTTCGGCAGCCTGTATTATGACAAAGAAATGAGCGTACTGCCCGGCGCCTACCGGGAGCGCAGAAAGACCCCCGGTACCCGTTTTGCGGGAGGGGAAAAGCCCACCATCACCGTGGTGACGGTCTGCTACAATGCGGCGAATGTATTGCAGGAGACCATGAACAGCATTTTGCTCCAGACCACGGCACCGGATGAGTACCTGATCATCGACGGTGCATCCTCCGACGGCACCCAGGAGCTGGCGGAAGCCGCTGTGAAGAAATTCGCAGCCCGGGGCATTCGGATGCGGGTGATCTCCGAGCCGGACCACGGCACCTACGATGCCATGAACAAGGGCGCTGCCCTGGCTACGGGAGACATCATCGCCTTCCTGAACGCCGGGGATACCTACGAGCCCGACTGTGTCCGCCTCGCCCGGGATACCTTTATGAAGACCGGATGTGACTGCTGCTTCGGGAACCTGCGTGTTTACCGCGCAGGAGACGGAGGAAAAGCTCCTGTCATCAAGCGCGCCAGACTCCGTCGCTTCCAGACGTCCCGGAACTGGAACCATCCCACCATGTTTGTTCGCAGGGATCTGATGATCGAGCGTCCCTTCCCCTGCAAGGGCATTCATGATGACTACGGATTCTATCTCTCCCTGGTAAAATCCGGAAAGAAGATCGTTACCGTGCCCCATGTAATGGCGAACTTTACCATGGGGGGCATCAGCAATCATAAGAGCATGAAAGAAGCAATCTCCCGGATCAGAGACCGGTATCTGTACTGCTACCACTGCAACGGATATTCCCCTCTGTATCTGGCAGAATGCATTTTTATCGAGGGGATCAAGGCGCTGCTCTGACAGGCGCAGAACACCTATGGCAGAACCTGCAATCTACGGAATTTTATATGACATGGTGGCAGCAAACATGGAGGCTGCAGATGCCTCTTTCGGTTATCGCAGAGCTGCCATGACCTGTAACGCGGGCATGCATCCCAGGATCGTGGACGTGAGCCGGTATGAGGATCTGGACAATGCCGACTATTTCCAGGCGGCCTTCGTGGGCGTGTTCAAACGCCTGCCGGAGGAAGCGGAGGAAGCGCCCTGGCGGCAGCATTACGGAGAGGACCGCGTGGCGTTTCGCACCCGGGTCTGGAAGGTGCTTTCCGGCTCCAGCGTTTTTGCCATCCGCCACATGGAGCTGACGGAGAATCCCTACTGCCAGCCGAAGCAGGGAGTGCGCTATCATCTGCTGGGTAAGGTACACGGCCTCACCGCCAGAGCGGATTTCCGCACCTTCGGGAAGAAACTCCCCGGCCCGATCCAGAAACTGATCCGAAAGGTATTCCTCTGATGATCTATATCGATGCGAGCGTACTGACCCTGGCGACGTTCCTCACCGGGATCCAGCGCGTGACAAGAGAATACAGCCTTCGTTTTCTGACAGACCCGTCGTTTTCCGAAAATGTATCCATGCTTTTCTACGACGATCCCGCGGATTGTTATCGGGTTCTGGATCCGGAAAAATATGTGGCCTACTATCGCGGAGGTACCGGCAAAAAAGAAGCCATGATCACCCGAAAAAAAGTGGGGATCGAGGATTTCCGCGAAGGAGATCTGTGGCTGGAACTGGACGCCGCCTGGATGGACCGGATGAAGCGCAGCTACCTCTATCCGAGGTTAAAAGAGCGGGGCGTACGGATCTGCGTCCTGATCTACGATGTGATCTCCGTGTATTATCCTCAGTACTGTCTGGAGCGGGGAGCCTTTAATTTCCAGGATTACCTGGGAGCGAGTCTCCTGCATGCGGATCACCTGATCTTTACTTCGCAGGCTGTGCGGGAAGATACGAAAGCCCTGGCGGAAAAAGCGGGAGTGCCCTTTCCGTCCTGCAGCGTGATCCCTCTGGGAAGCGATTTTGCGGAACGGGCGATGAAGAAAAATGTCGGAGCCGGGCAGCAGGATGGTGCAACCGGTTCCGATGCGGAAAAGCATGCGGAGGGCGCCGATACCGGCATCCCTGCCGACATCCGGAAGCTGGCGGATGGAAAATTCCTGTTGATGGCGGGTACCATCGAGCCCCGGAAGAATCACAAACTCTTGCTGGAAGCCTATCCCCGTCTGAAAGAGCTGGGCTACCGCATTGTTTTTGCGGGACTGATGGGCTGGAACATGGAGTCCTTCGAGGAACAGCTCCGTTCCCATCCCGATTTCGGAACCGGGATCCTGCATGTGGTGGGGCCCTCCGATGAAGTGATGAGTTATCTCTACCGGAAAGCGACATTTCTGGTATTTTGCAGTTATTCCGAAGGGTACGGACTGCCCATCGCAGAGTCCATGCAGCGGGGAACCCCGGTGCTGGCTGCGGATGTGCCCGTGCTGCGGGAGGTAGGCGGAGACCTGTGCGTCTGGTTCCCCCAGGATGATGCGGATGCTCTGGCGGAGCGGGTGGCGTATTATGACGCACGCCCCGAGGAGTATGCTCGGATCAAAGAGCAACTGTCAGGTTTTCGGAGCATCGGCTGGGAGGCATCCTATACCGCTCTGAAAGGAGCCATGAAAGATGAGTGAAACGGATAAGAAGATTTCTATCCCTGATTTTGACGAGGCCATGACCGGCATCTCCGCCGAGGAGATCCCGGACCCTGAGCTGCGTGCCCTGTATATGCAGCTGGTGCGCCTGCGCCGTATGGAGTCCCCGGATGTGAATGCCATCCCCATGGATTCCAGAAAATTCGGCGGAAAATTCCTGAAGAAGCTGGGATACACCTTAAGTGCCTGGCTCATCGCACCGCTCCTGGATCAGATCCGTTCCTATCGTCTGGAGCAGGAAGAACTGATCTGGTACATGCTGGAGTACATGCGTCACACCGGCAGACTGCAGGACGGGGAGGATGAGAAATGACCGGACAAAAGCGCAGGATCCTGCAAATGCTCCCTTCCCTCTGGCGGGGGGACGCCATCGGAAATGAAGTCCTGGCGATCCACAGAGCCCTGCGGGAACAGGGATATGATACGAAGATCTACTATCTCCAGAGTGACGGCTCCATCCCGGCAGAGGATGCGCAGCCTGTTTCGGAGTTGCCCGGTACCTCTCCCGAGGATGTGATCCTTTACCATCTCTCCATCGGAAGTGCCTTAAACGACCGGATCCGTACCATGCCGGGACACAAGGTGTTCCGCTATCACAACATCACACCGGCTTATTTTTTCCGCGGATACAATCCGAAAATGGGAAACAAATGCAGGCTGGGCCTGGAGGAGATCAAGTCCCTGCGGGACGTGCCGGAATCCGTTATCGCGGTGTCGGAGTTTAACAAACAGGATCTGATCTCTTACGGATACAAATGCCCCATCTCCGTGTGTCCCATCGTTATAAGGTGGGAGGATTACGCAATCCCGGAAGGGGCTGGGCAGAGCGGTTTTTCGGGAACACCGGATGCAGCAAAAGCAGAGCCCGGAAGGGGAAAAAATGCGGCAGCCCGGATTCTCTTCGTGGGGCGCATTTCTCCCAACAAATGTCACGAAGATCTCATTGCAGCCACCGCAGCTTATGTGGCAAAATATGACGGGAACGTCACTTTACGGCTGGTGGGATCCGATGCGGGTAATGAACGATACACCGCAGAACTGAAGCGCTATGCAAAGCTTCTGGGCATCGCGGAGAAAGTGATCTTTACCGGCCCTGTGGGATTTGCGGGGATTGTGGAGGAGTATCGCGCGGCGGACCTCTTCCTGTGCCTCAGCGAGCATGAAGGATTCTGTGTACCTCTGGTAGAGGCCATGCATTTCGGTGTGCCCATTGTGGCCTACGATGCGGCAGCGGTGAAGGAGACCCTGGGGAATGCGGGAATCCTGCTGACGGACAAAGCGCCGGAGCTGGTGGCAGACGCCATGCATAAGCAACTCCTACAACCGGAAGATTTCCGGGCGGCGGAAGCAAAGCGGGTGGCGGATTTTGCACAGGAGGTCACCTTGAAGAGGCTCCTGGAACTGCTGGAACCTGCTATGCAGGGGTGACGAATCCTGCAGACAGAGAATGGTTGTTTTTGCACGGTGCACTTTGCAGGGCTGTGCGTGAATACGATAAAGCGAGGAAAAGGATATGAACAAGGTTTTGATTTTCGGAGCCGGCGGATTTGTGGGTCCCCATCTGGCGCGGGAGATGAAATCCCACGGGTATGAGGTCTACGGAAGCGACCGCAGCGGCGTCAAGATGCCTGAGGAATGCGTTAAGACCTACGAGTGCGATATTCTGGATGCCGAGATGGTAAAGTCCGTGATCTACAAGGTGCAGCCCACCCACATCATCAACCTGGCTGCCATCAGCAGCGTGGGCCTGTCCTGGAAACTGCCGCAGCAGACCATGGAGATCAATGTCTGCGGTGCGGTGAACATCCTGGATGCCATGCGTGAGATTACGCCGGACGCGAAGATCCTGCTCATCGGTTCCAGTGAGGAGTACATGCCCTCCATGGATCCCATCGGCGAGGACCAGCCCATCAATGCCAACAATCCTTACGGCATTTCCAAGGTGAGCCTGGAGCAGTTCTCCTCCGTATACCATAAGCGCTACGGACTCCAGATCTATCATGTGAGAGCCTTCAACCACACCGGTCCCGGACAGGGCGACAATTTCGTCATCCCCAGCTGGTGCCGTCAGGTGGCGGAGATCTCCAGGAGCGGTAAGGCAGGAGTCCTGAAGACCGGGAATCTGGACATCCAGAGAGACTTCTCCGACGTCCGCGACATCGTCCGTGCTTACCGTATGGTCATCGAGAGTGATAACTGCGAGGAGATCTACAACGTTGGAAGCGGCCGCTCCCTGCACCTGCGGGAACTGGTGGAAGCCATCACAGCGCTGTCCGAGCAGCCCGTGTCCCTGGAGACGGATCCCAAGCTCCTGCGTCCCATCGAGAACCCCGTCATCTGCTGTGACCACTCCAAGATCACGGAGAAACTTGGCTGGAAACCGGAGCATGATATTCTGGATACCATCCGGGAGATTTACCTCGGACTTGTGAACCAGTAAGAAGGAAGTCGGAAAACCAATAAGAAAAAAGCTGGAAACCCGTTGCTTCAACGGGTTTTTAGTTTACATAATGCATTGAATTTCGGCAGTGGATTGCATATAATGTTTATTGCTGTAAATTTTTATCTTTTTAAGGAGGAAGGGTATGAAAAATTCCAAATTCAGATGGCTTTCCGCGCTGCTGACCACAGTGATGGTTGCCACGGCAGGCGTTCCCGCTGTCAGCGCGAAAGCAGCCGAGATGACTGAGCCTGCCGCTTCCGAGGAAGTTTTCGCAAGCGACGTAAAGCCCGTAAATGATGTACTTGTGATCCCTCTGGAGGGAGAGCCCGATCTTAACAAGGCTTCTGTCTTCAACTACACCGGAGAGGAACCCATTTCCGTTGTGCAGGGCAGAGATGTTTCCTACTGGAGCAAGTTCAGCTCCGATTATTTCTGGAATCTCCTGACCGATGACGAGAAGATCCTCTACAATCGTTATGTGGAGGCTTCCGTTGCCCTTGCCAACGATTCCACCTCTTACGTCGAGGAGTACAGTGTATCCACCGGAGACCTGGTGCTGAACCACTACACCGGCTTCCAGCTGAACTACATGTTCAAGCTGTCCTGCCCTCAGTTCTTCTTCATCCCCAACTGGATGTACGGTACTCCCGGCATCCTGTGCGTGTATGACGAGTTTGCAAGCGGTGCTGCCCGTGCAGCTGCAGTGAACGAGTTCTGCTCCGTTGTGGACACCTGGGTTGACCAGATCAATGCAGCAGGCCTTCCCGAGCAGAGAGAGCAGCTGGCTCACGATATCATCTGTGACTGGACCGCATATGACTGGGATGCATACTACGGCTACAATGACAGAATGAGCTGGGACCAGGGTGCATTCTCCCTGATTCACGATCACCTTACCGTTTGTGCAGGTTATGCCGCAACTTCCGGCATCCTGCTGAACGCAACCGGCCTGGAGACCCTGAATGTCACCGGTGACGGTCATGCATGGAACATGGTTCAGGTGCACAATTCCTGGTACCTCTTTGATACCACCTGGGATGATGGCAACAGCGGCGGCTGGGATTATTCCTACTACAACCGTAACGGCGTGGAGCCCGACGGATCCTACGTCAGCGGCCATACCCTGGAGAACGGCAGATACTGCAACTGGGTGGATGGCACTCCTTCCCAGAGAACTTATTCCAACTGCCCTCTGGACAGCAACAGCACTTCCTACACCCATCAGAATGTTTACTTCGATGAGGGGAACTTCAGATACTTCGTTACCAACGGCTGCACGACCTACGGCGAGTATACCGCTGAGGTGGTTGCAGGTCTGAACGGCGCAGCAGCTGCCGATCATCCCGCAACCGTGACCCATCTGGGCAAGACCTATCGTGTTACCTATACCGCAGGTGCAGATGAGATGGTCAGGGCTTTCGTGGCACGTCTGTACAGCGTCTTCCTGGATCGTGAAGCTGACGAGGCCGGTCTGAACAGCTGGACTTCTCAGATCGTTTCCGGACAGCACTCCGCAGGTGAGGTTGCCGGCGGCTTTATCTTCAGCGAAGAGTTCAGCAATCGTAACCTGTGCAATGCGCACTACATTGAGTATCTCTACAGAGGTCTCTTCAACAGATCCGCTGATGCAGACGGCTTCAACGGTTGGACCGCTCTGATCAACGATGGCTACTCCAGAGAGAGAGTCGCTCAGGGCTTCCTTACCAGCCCCGAGTTCTTTGACCTGTGCGAGAGCTTCCACGTTAATCCCGGCACCGGCCTTGCTAACGTTCCTGTTTACGGCACCATCCAGAAGGCACACTGCACCATCTCCGGCTGTGGCAATGAGGCACCTGTTGTGACCCTGGTGGTTGGCCTGTACAACACCGTATTCGGCCGTACCCCCGCTCAGGAGGAGATCGACTTCTGGGTAGACATGATGGCAGCACACAGACCTGACGTCACCGCGCGTGTCATGGTCAACAGCTTCCTCAATGGTCAGGAGTATGCAAACCTTGGCCGTAACAACACCGAGTATGTCACCGATCTGTACCATGCGATCTTCAACCGCGAGCCCGACGGAAGCGGACTGAGCGATTGGGTTAATCGTCTGGACAACGAAGGCTGGACCAGAGAGCGCGTGCTCAACGGCTTCACCAGCTCTCAGGAGTTCATGGATCAGTGCCTGCGCACCGGTATCGAGGTTGGCCCTGAGGTGTAATCCTTCGGTATAAGGCAACTGCATAACAGAATATGCTGATAGGAACGGCAGGTCTTCGGACCTGCCGTTTTTGTTGCGCTACTTCGCCGACAGATTAAATTAACCTATTCTCAGTTTTCTTGTGGGATGGCGTACGTTTCCTTAAAATCAGCATCCGAAAAAGATTAACCGTTGGCATTTTGCTAAACGGTTTCCGAAGAAAACGAATTCAGTTTACATAACGCTTTGATTTTCATAGGTGGATTGGATATAATTATCGTTACCTTGTATCACATTTTCACAAAGGAGGATCGGAATGAGAAATAACAAATTCAGATGGCTTTCCGCGCTGTTGACCACAGTGATGGTAGCCACGGCCGGCGTTCCCGCAGTCAGTGCGAAAGCGGCCGAGATCACTGAGCCCGAAGCCATTGGACGGGCTGCAAAACTGGCAGATGTCGTAGACACGGTTGCTTATCAGTTTGATCTGCCCGAAGGGTATGTTCCTGTGGCTGCTCAGAGCCTCAGTGCAGACTCTGCCGTGCAGGGACGGGATGCGTCCTACTGGGCAAAGTACCGCTCGGATTACTTCCTGAGATCCCTTACTGCGGATGAGAAGGAATTCTTCAGACGCTATGAGGAAGTCTGTAATGCCGTCATGAACGATACCACCACGGATATTCCCCTTGTGGATCTGGATGGTGAAGGATGGTTTTCCGGAATCATTCAGGTGGATATTTCCGGTCTGAACATCGGAAATCACCTGACGACCACTCAGCTTCTGTACATGTTCAAACTGTGCTATCCCCAGTACATCTTTGTTCCCAACTGGTGGATCTCTCCCGGATATCTGACTGTTTATCCCGAGTTCTGCAGCGCAGCTTATCGTGCGGCAGCAGTAAACGAGTTCTGCGACGTCATGGACGGCTGGCTGGATCAGATCAACGCAGCAGGCCTTCCCGAGCAGAGAGAGAAGCTGGCTCACGATCTTGTCTGTGACTGGACCGAGTATGACTATGATGCATATTACGGCTACAATGACAGAATGAACTGGGACCAGGGCGCATTCTCCCTGATTCACGATCACCTTACCGTTTGCGCAGGTTATTCAGCTGTTTCCGGATGCTTGCTGAATGCAACCGGTCTGGAGACCCTGAATGTTACCGGTGATGGCCATGCGTGGAACATGGTTCAGCTGCACAATAACTGGTATCTCTTCGACACTACCTGGGATGACGGCGACAACGGCGGCTGGGATTACATGTACTACAACCGCAACGGCGTAGAGCCCAACGGTTCTTATGTTCGCGGTCATAGTCTTGAAAATGATTACTATGCAAACTGGGAGGATTCCGCTCCTTCCCAGCTTCTGTATTCCAACTGTGATCCCGCTCATGACAGTGTTTCTACCAGCCATGAGGATCCTTACTTTGTTGATGGCAACTACAGATACTTTGTCTCCAACGGCTGCACCACTTACGGTGTCTTCTCCGCTGAGGTGGTAGAGGCTCTGAACGGTGCATCCGAAGAGGATCATCCTGCATATGTTGAATATCAGGGCAAGAGATACAAGGTTAACTATACCCCTGATGCAACTGCACAGGTAAAGGCTTTTGTAAGACGTCTGTACAACATTTTCCTGGATCGTACTCCCGAGAGCGACGAGGTGGAGGGATGGACCAACCATCTTGTCACCGGTGCTCTGTCCGCAGGTGAGGTTGCCGGCGGCTTCATCTTCAGTGAAGAGTTCTGCAACCGTAATCTGTGCACTCCTCACTTCCTTGAGTACCTCTACAGAGGCCTCTTCGATCGTATGCCCGATGAGGACGGCTACAACGGATGGGTTCTGCTGATCAACGACGGTTACTGCAGAGAGAGAGTCGCTCAGGGCTTCCTTACCAGCCCCGAGTTCATTGATCTGTGCGAGAGCTTCGGTGTCAATCCCGGCACCGGCCTTGCAGCAGTTCCTACCTACGGCACTATCCAGAAGGCACACTGCACCATCGCTGGCTGCGGCAATGAGGCACCTGTTGTTACCCTGGTGGTTGGCCTGTACAACACCGTATTCGGCCGTACCCCTGCTCAGGAGGAGATCGACTTCTGGGTAGACATGATGGCA